>Ga0315914_1000392_pt1 | contig 52614 bp, 37 predicted proteins | sample MpolenodulesMG_FD_203920 | JGI IMG/M metagenome (GOLD analysis project Ga0315914, IMG submission 203920) | Medicago polymorpha root nodule microbial communities from Los Angeles, California, United States - elongated nodules | ecosystem: Host-associated > Plants > Roots > Nodule | place: USA...
CAAATTTAATATATGTTGTTATATTATTTTTAAAATTAAAAATATAATAATCATATGCATTAATTTATCATTCTCTAAAAAACTATTATTTTAAACTTTTTGAAAGATTTCTCCACTTTCCCTCATATTTTCCACCCCTCAAAGCCTTCCCCTCCGTTCCCCTCCAAACTCGCAAACAAAGCCTTAATGGTTTTTGTTATTATGTCTTGTTTGTTGATGATTATTTTTCTCGTTTTACGTGGATATATTTTTTGAAAAATCGATCTGAATTATCACAGTTATACATATCTTTTGCACGTATGATCAAAACTCAATTTTCTCTTGCTATTAAGATTCTTCGCACAGACAATGCGATGGAATATCGTGATTCTTCTTTACTTCAGTTTCTCAGTCAACAAGGCACTGTGGTTCAACGTTCATGTCCTCATACCTCTCAACAAAATGGTAGAGCTGAGCGAAAACATCGTCATATCCTTGGTTTTGTTCGTGCTGCTCTTCTCTCAGCCTCGTGTCCAGAAATTTTTTGGGGGGAAGCAACTCTTAATGTTGTTTATACTATTAATCGACTCCCTACCTTAGTCCTTAAAAACTTCTCTCCTTTTGAAAAACTGTTTGGTAAGTCTCCTGAATATTCCATTCTTAATCCTTTTGGATGTGCTTGTTTTGTTCTTTTGCGGCCTTATGAGCACACAAAATTAGAACCGCGTGCTCGTTTGTGTTGCTTTCTTGGTTATGGCACGGAACATAAAGGATATCGATGTTGGGATCCCATTTCCAATAGATTACGCATTTCACGTCATGTTACCTTTTGGGAAAATACCATGTTCTCTTCTCTTTCTAAGTTTCACCATTCTATCATCACTAATTCCAATTTTTTCACTAATCCCTCAATAGAGTTATTCTTAAGTTCTGATGCAGGTAACTCCAATGAGCTCAATACCAGTCCACCCTCGCCTGCTCCTACTGAACCTGCTCCGGTTGTTGATATTGTACCTATATCATCTCGTCATTCCACCAGAGTAAGAAACCCCCCTCCTTCTCTTAATAATTACCATTGTTATTCTGCTATTGCAACCATTCATGAGCCATCTTCTTATCGTGAAGCAAGTACTAACCCCATTTGGCAGCAAGCTATGGCTGAAGAAATTCAAGCTTTAGAGAAGACACATACTTGGGATTTAGTTGATCTCCCTACGGACAAGATTCCTATTGGGTGCAAATGGGTCTATAAAATTAAGACTTGTTCAGATGGAACTGTTGAACGTCACAAAGCTCGCCTAGTGGCCAAAGGGTATACTCAAGAATACGGGATAGATTATGAAGAAACGTTTGCTCCAGTAGCTCGAATAACATCTGTTCGTAGTCTCTTGGCTATTGTTGTCGTTCGTAAATGGAAGCTATTTCAAATGGATGTCAAAAATGCCTTCCTTCACGGTGATCTGACAGAGGAAGTTTATATGCATCCTCCTCCTGGTTATCATTCTCCTCATAAGGTTTGCAAGCTTCGAAGAGCATTATATGGTTTGAAACAAGCTCCTAGGGCCTGGTTTTCCAAGTTTAGTTCTACTCTTACACACTTTGGCTTTCTCTCTAGTCCACATGATTCTGCTTTATTTACTCGACGAACTGATAGTGGTATTGTAATTCTGCTTCTTTATGTGGATGATAATCATCACTGGAGATGATAAGTCTGGAATTTATGCATTACAAAGTTATCTCAGTCAACATTTTGAAATGAAAGACCTTGGTTCTCTTAGCTATTTTTTGGGACTTGAAGTTTCTGAAGATCCAAAAGAGGCTATTATCTCTCCCAGGCTAAGTATGCATCTGACTTGATTTCTAGAGCTGGTATCACAGATAGTAAGACTGAATCAACTCCATTGGAACTCAACTGCAAGCTCACACCACTTGATGGCACTCCTCTTGAAGATGCCACATTGTATCGACAACTTGTTGGTAGCCTTGTTTATCTCACTGTCACTCGTCCTGATATTGCATATGTTGTTCATATTGTCAGTCAATTTATGTCTGCTCCTAGATCTTCTCATTTCTCTGCAGTTCTTCGAATTATTCGTTATGTTAAAGGTACTCTTTTCCATGGCTTACACTTCTCTGCTAATTCATCCTTGGTCTTATCTGGATACTCGGATGCCGATTGGGCAGCCGACCCAACAGATCGTCGCTCAACAACGGGGTATTGTTTCTTCTTGGGAAGTTCTCTTCTTTCTTGGCGTAGCAAAAAGCAAACCGTTGTTTCCCGTTCAAGCACAGAATCTGAATATCGTGCTCTTGCTGATGCTACTGCTGAATTACTTTGGTTACGATGGCTATTAGCTGATATGGGAGTTACACATTCTTCTGCAACTATGCTTCATTGTGACAATAGAAGTGCTATCTAGATTTCTCATAATGATGTTTTTCACGAGCGCACAAAGCACATTGAAATTGATTGTCACCTTGTACGCCATCATGTTACTAATGGCACCATACGCTTAATTTCTATCCCTTCTACGAACCAAACTGCTGATATCTTCACCAAAACACATCATCCGACTCGCTTCAAAGATCTCTTAAGCAAACTCCAGTTGGCATCCACCATCCCAACTAGAGTTTGAGGGAGGGTGTTAGCATAATTGTAGGGATTGTTAGTGTCATTATAGGGATATACTCATTAATAGTGCAGATTGTGTAATTATATGAATAGCTTAATTATAGGAGATAATTTCTATCTCTGAGTTGTATATATGACCATATTGTATCTCTGTACATATATCAATATCAAAACACTTTCTGAAAAACCTAATTATGTTTCTCTGCTAATAGTGACAATATTTGGGGTCCATATGGCCACCTCACCTATGATGGCAAGAAATATTTCCTCACTTTGGTGGATGATTGCTCAAGACACACCTGGAATTTTCTGCTTAGTAACAAGTCAGATACTACCACAGCAAGTATCAAGTTTTTTGCACCGGTCAAAACCTAGTTTTGGGTGGCAGTCAAAATGCTTTAGGCTTGATAATCCAAGGAAGGAACTGGCCCATACCGGTTCTTGCAAGATCAGACGTGGGCACGTGATCAATTTTCATGTGTTGAAAGGCCAGGGCAAAATTCTATTTGTAGAAAGAAAACATCAACACTTGTTGAATGTTGCCCAGGCTCTCTATTTTCGATCTAAGGTGCCAATCACATGGGGAGTATGCACTGCTACTGCTGCCTTCTTGATCAACAAATTTTCCCTTTCTAATTTTCAAAGACAATGCCTCCTTATCAAATTTGGCATGGTAAGGGTCCTAATTACAGCTTCTTGAGATCCTTTGATTGTTTGGCATATGTCGGCATATGTAACATCCAACTCATAATACCTTATTCTTCTAGAGTATTTACTTTCTCTGAAATATTTTGATCATATGGGAAAATTTGCTGTAACAAAATAGAGATCGGTCACAGGCCTGGCCTCTTGGTAGTAAGTTGCTTGAATTAGAAGAAACCTTCCCTCAGTCTTCAATATTATCAATCTGGTATGCCCTCATAAGCTTGTATTTATGTTGATATGTTTACTAGAATATGGTTCATGTTTACTCCTACAATGAAATGGAAATCGTCGAAACAATAAATAGTATATTGATACTAATAGCTCTGGGCAAACATTCAAATAGATCAAGACTGTCGTGTGAGACCTGGTGGTAGTGTATCACTTATAAAGGGGAAACATGATCTTGGTCCTATTGTTGATTAGTCAAAAAAACAAAATGCTGACATTTTTATTAGAAAGAGCGTATATATTCTTGCACCAAAAAGCACTTGCAATCTTTATAACCATAACACTTTTGCTGACCATTTCTTAAACATGCACCACAGTATCGTAGAAATGTTTCTACTCAACAACAATAATTAAGTAAATAAATAAAATACCATACTTTTGGAAGAAAAAAAAATGTCATTGAATTTAGACTTGCTGAGTTCCTAGGTTCGAGTATGAGAGTTTTTTAATTAGCATGATGGTTAACAAAACAAATGTTTTAACCTGCGTCTTATTCCCAAAGTTTGAAGACTTCTTTTGTTCAGTCGGTCTTTCAAAAATTGGACATCCCAATCTCTGCTTTTGATATTTTGTGAATTCATATTTTGTTAAATTCAAATGGTTGTCGAAATATAGTGAGAATCAAAGCAAAATCAGTGAACAAATAGAGACCAAAAAATAGTGATTCTGTTATATTATTGCACTTTCTCATTGAAAATCTTGAGTACAAACTGTATAGACTGGTTAACAAATTCAAAATATGGACATTAGTATTGCAAAATTGGAGAAATATAAGAGACTAATCAATATCTGATCACAATCTAGATTTCTTAGAGGATAATGTTGATGGTGAGAGTGGTGAGAACACTGACGATGGTGGATCACATGAATGACGCATTGGTGAGAATGTAGTTGATAGAGACGGATGACAATCATCTGATGATCGCATTCTTTTGAGAGAACATTTCTCACCATCCTTCACTTCACCTCTCATGATGAAATCTTTCAGGCGTCTTACATCTGACAATTTGACTGGCTTCAACAGAAAATCTTCTGCTCCTTCTTCCAAGCATCTGCAAATTAGTGAAAATAAAACTATTAAGAAGCAAGACAGGATATATTGGCAACATAGTGGCATAGAAAGTTAATGTGTCGAAAGTTGTTCTTGCTAGGTAGAGAATAAGTTGCAATGATTTGATAAATTTAGATTTATATCACCTAAAGCACTCCATATAATACAAATGTACATATTATTTTGGGTTGTGATAATATGAAGAAACGTATGGCAATTACAATTACATCGATAGAAGGTTGCTGCCACGCCTAAAAGATTCTTGCCAAATATTCCTTTTATTAGATTTTTTTGGTTTGTTGTTTTTCAATCAACTTTGTCTAACGATTAAATGTTTTCATATGATTGATAAGGTTGCCAAGGAAACAAATAACACGATTAAATGTTTTCAAAAAATAAACTGATTCGAGTTAAAAAAGTTGGGTCGTGTTTTATTGAGGGAATCTGAAGGACTTAATTTTGGAAATTTTGCGAAAGGTTTAGTGCTTGGTCACTGTTTTTAAAACACTATCTGAGTGATTTGAAACACAAATTTCAGAGAAGCCTGCATCTCTACAATCACTTCATCCGTTCTTAGTGTTAACAACGGCATGGCTAATAGCATAAGCTTAAGTGGCATGACAAACACAGATCCCATGAAACTTCAACAGTTAAACTTAACACTTAATGCCTCCATATCTATTTAGGATCCACAAAATGAATTTATTTCCTGATTAGGTGGCAGATTGGATGCATATTTACCAGAGTAACTAAAAACACAATATTAGAGTTAAAGAATTCAATAGGAACTTAACTAGATGGGATTCATCAATTAATTACCAAATACGCATGTTATTCATCTTATCAGATCACAAACACAATCAACAAACACCATCCAAAGTTTAAATCACACTAGAACCAAAAGAGACATGATTCATTCAATTTCTTACCTATCAATTCGAGTCAAAACATTCTCCGACGACATGATCACCACTGGAATCTCTCTAAAAACAGAAGACTCCTGCTGAAATCAACACAAACAGGTAGAGAATAATAAGAACCACCTTCCTCCAATATAAAATTTCAAAATAAATTTTACAACAAAATTCAACTATCAACAATTCAAATAAGGAAATTCATCAACAACCAATAATTGATCACCTTGATTTTCTTGAGTAATTCATATCCTGTCATCCCCGGCATGGAATAATCCGTCATTATCAAATTAACCTTCAAACCCTGCCACCATAACAAAACAACAACATAAACATCAACATATTCCAAATTAACATCCAAACAAAGTTAATAATCCAGAAACATAATTTGCTTACATCAAATCCAACATCACTGTTCTCTCCATCCAATCCCAAAAACTGAAGAGCTCTTCTTGCACTCTCAACAACCGTAACTGAAACAAAAAAACATTTTCAGAATAAATTCACAAACACATGAAAATTCACTATACTGTGTCAATTGTCATCATCGTTATTATTACCTTTGCATGAAGAAATCTTCAACAAACGTTCAATCACCTTACGATCAACAAGACTATCATCAACAGCAAGGACATGCAATTCACCTGCACCTGAAGGTGATTCCTCCATCAACTCCGTCAAATTAGACCGGAAAATCTCGCCGGCGGCAGCCATAACAAACTGAACAATGAATTTTCTTTTTTGTTAAATTCTCTGAGAAAAAAAGAAACTGAAAAACACAATGGTTGTGTTGTGTGAGTGAAAATGAGAAATGAAAGAGTGGGGGGTTATATTTACATGAGCGTTAGGAAAGAGAAAATGAAGGGACGCGTGCTATGCTAATAATAGTAATAAATAGTGAAAGAAATAAAATGAGAAAAAAATAAAAAGAAAGTAAACTGATTTGTGGGGCTGAATTGAAATTTGAAAAGGCAGAAAAGGGTAAAGAAAATTAATAAAGGTGTGAGATTCGGAGGATCCAAATCTATGAGATCTTTGCAAAATCCATCTACTAGGTCCACTTGTCGCTTCTCCTGTCAAAATCCGAATCCAAAACCAAATCTTCTATTAATATCAATTTATTATTTTCGCTCTGTTAATCTTCTACGTTAATCATCTAGAATTCAATTGAGAGATATGTAGCTTCATTTGAATTGAATTCAAGCTTTTTTGAATGATTTATTTTTGAATTGAGCTCATTAATAATTTGAGTTTAATCACTTTCTTCTCTAAAATAGTGAGTTTAATTTTCGTTACATGAAAATCTATTTAGTGAGTGAGAGGTCAATTAACATTAAAAAATGCTAACATATCAACTTGTTAAATATTGAAAATTGATTTTTCTCAACGAATCTTTCCTTTTTACATATGATCTTAAGACACATGTTCGAATGACCAATTAATATTGTATAGCTTTTAAGATTAGCTATGATTTTAATGAGTTGTGGGATTCAACTAATAATAGCTTATAAATAAATGAATTTAGTACAACGGATAGTGGATAATCTAGTTTTTTTAAAGTGGATAACCTAGTTAATAACGGAAGATAAGTTAGTTTATTGAATATATAGAGTTTGATATTATTAGTAGTTGAATTAGCTGATAAATATAAAACGAAATAAAAAGATATATTTAATTAATATTTATTTTCAATGAAAACAATATTTATAAAATTAATAGAAAATATAAAATCTAAACTATATAAGTTACTCAAAGTTGAACCAACTCATAAAAAATGGTACTAATATAAACTTGTAAGAAAATAAATTATAAGCTTTTATGAAAGAAAAAAAATAGTTATCGAACATGTCTATGTTCATCCTGTGAAGAAAAATAAATTAAGTTATCATTTGTAAAATCGAAATTTGATTCTGCCAAACAAATCCAAACTTCTAGTTGTTGTATGCATCGTATACCCTGGATACGTTTACTTTATGGTAGTACTATGAGTTAATTTAATTTAATTGATTGGTAGTAATGATATTAAATTTAAACAGTAACGTTGGTCACGGTCAGAGGAGGCCAAACGTATATTTGGGGTCAGTTACCCTCTGATGTTGCCGCGGGTTGAGAATGCTGGAATTTGACTAGGCATAGGACACTGGTTTTGAATTATTCTAGAGTCTTGACCACATGAAATTAAATTAATAAAGGTTCAACAACAACCCTTTTTTTTTTTTTTGCTTTCTTCAATTCTTCGTCATTGGTTTCTGAGTGGGACTCAATTTACTGTAGGAATTGGAATTATTGGGACGGCTAAACGGGAAGGAAAAAAAACAATATATGAAGAAACTTTGAGATTGCTTATGATTTTACATTGACAATTTGACATCTTCATTTTACTATAGTTTTTAAGTTGAATTATGGTATTTCATGGTATTGTGCTTTTTGTGAGTCACGCAGTCGCAGAGGATCTTAATGGGACATAGAGAAAGAGATCGTAACTAGAAATATCGAAAATTAAACATAAGGTCGGCTGCTATTTTTGGACTACTATCGTGTCAAAGAATAAGAAGAATGTTAGCAAAAAAACATTTCTTTTAACAATTATCTTTTATTCGATGAAAATTATTGTATATTTCGTTACATTATATGGATTTTATTTTCAAAGTGTAGATTCATATTCAGAGGCCGGCTGACCAAGACATAGTATCAGTCTAGGTCCAATTTTTTTTTTGTTTGATCGGTTTACAATATAATTTTTACTCATATATTAATACATGCACATAATTTTTCTTATGTTTATACGTGTGTCTATATTTTTACTCATATATTAATACTGGGATTTTTTTTTTGTAATTTATACACATGTTTATATTTTTAGTTATATATTAATACAAGGATCGGTTTTTTTTAATTTATACACATGTCTATATTTTTGCTCATATTTAATACATCAATATTTGTTTGTACAATCTGTACATATGTCTATATTTTTATTCATATATATCAATACAAAGATTTTTTTATAATTTTTACGCAATTGTGACTTATTTCCAAAAAAAGAACGTAACACGCTCACCCGTCCGTATGCACGGGTATCCTCCTAGAGCACTTGATTCATCTCTTGTAATCTATGTAGAAAAAGATGTTCTTGAAAAAATTAGTAATGATATAATTTTAGTTCATTTTCAACGTAGATTATTTTCTTTGTAATTTTGGTTGCTACAGCTATTTTTAATATAACTTCTTATTAAATTTAGTATTATTTAATTATTTGACAAAAAAATAATTGTCTCGCTGATATTGTGAGTCCAGATTTGCCCTGCTCATATTAATTTAAACCAATAAAAGAGTGAAAAATAAATAGAGTGTTCAAAAGATAATGTTGCTAAAATTACTCTAAGGGGTAAAACTCAAAATCTCACGACGATAATTCAATCTAAACCAAATAAATCGGTTATAGTTTTTTTATTTATTTTGAGTTTAAACCAAATCAAACAAATTTGACGTTGAATGTTGAATATCGATTTTACGTCATTCAAAATTGATCACTCGAAATTCAAATGAAATCATTATATTTTATTAATGTTTTTTTTATTTGACAATATATTAAGGGTTTAAATTTGTTGTCTTCGGCGTTATTGGTGGTTGTTGGATCAAAATTAGACAATCTATATTTCAATTTTGGAATGACAAAAAAATCAAATTATTCAACTGAAATGTGGATTGTGTCATCTTGATCAAAATTAGACTATTCACTCTTTTAGTTTAGAAGCACCAATACTATATGCTTTCACTAATTGTCTTTAGCTTCTTCGTGAAAGTTGCGATGAGATAAGCTTCTTAACAAATAAAGTTGATTTGCTCCAGCTATAATCAGTAGTGTCGTCATGCATTTGCTATAACATGTTTAATTTACAACATTGAAGTTTTGAAATGTTTGTTTTGTGTTGTATAATGAGCAGCGTTACTTTTGCAATGCATTTACTCAAACTAAATTTGTTTAATTATCCCTAATTTCATCTCTTGACCTTCAACATTCTCATGCACATCCCCCACATTTTGCCAAGTTGAATCATAGTTACCATTGTTGGAAATTTCATCTACTTCAGCTGTTGGTCCTAAAGCCAATGATTTAGTAACCCAAGGTGCAGGCTGAGTAGAAGGTGTCGTCAAAGATACATTGTATGTCAATTGCTCCCTCCTTGTTTTCCAAACTTGCTTCCATGTGACAATGTATGTTGCAGTACGTCTACACCCATCTGGAACCTCTGCAAGGTTACCAACCCACAATTCGATAAGGGTTGTGTTAAAACTCTTAACTTTTTTTTTTTTTTTGCTCAAAAAAAAAAACTCTTAACTTTTTTGAACGATTTTTAACAAACATATTTAATTTTTTTTTAGAGAACGTATATTTAATTATTCTTCACATAATGCCTTCATTAAATTATTAATTGATTTTTCAATAATAAATCATTTAATTATTAGCAATTGGATAGGTCCTTGGGTTATTTTAATCATTTAATCATTTAATTAATGTCACTCAAGGTTATTTTATAAATAGGCCAAATACCTCCTTGGGTTTTTTAAGTTTCACATTTGTTTCAGATAGGTCTTTTAAGTTTCTAAGGTTTCAGATAAGTCCTTAAAAGTTTTGAGTTTGTTTCGGATAGATCCTTTCTGTCAACCTCCGTTAAGCCAAAGTTGTTTTGTCCGTTAACGGAGGTTGATAGAAAGGACCTATCTGAAACAAACTCGAAACTTAAAAGACCTATATGAAACCTTGGAAACTTAAAAGACCTATCCGAAATAAACTCAAAACTTAAAGGACTTATCTGAAACCTTAGAAACTTAAAGGATCTATCTGAAACAAACATGAAACTTAAATGACTCAGGGAGGTATTTGGCCTTATAAATATTTGTATGTTTTTTATTAAATTTAAAAAACTAATTGACTTCAACTCATTTCCTCAATATGTTTGAAGTTTTTTAAATTTGTTTATAATAAGGAATGGAAGAAGTATGCCCGATTTGAATTATTGTCTTGACATCAAGTTGTATTGAAAAACGAGAGTGACATTTCGCATTCTCGTTTTTAAATAAAATCAAGTTGTTTTTAACATGGATCTAAAAATATTCTCTCTCGGTTGTGTTGGGTCAAAATTGTAAATTCATTATTGCATCCATCAACACAATACATAGAATGATAATAGGAAACTTAGAGGTTTGAATTTAAACTTTACATTAATGAAAATCTTCAGACAATTTAGTTGTAACCTTTAATCTAGTTAATTTTCTCTATATTGTAGATTTCTCAAGTCTTAACATAACCAAATATAAGAAATACATGATAGTAAAAAATTCAAAATAACAAACAAAAATTACACCATTGCTGCCATGGCAGAAATGTGCCCTTGATCTTACATGGTCTCTTATTCAAACAGCCTTTGTCCATGGGACCAACAACCATTAAATATTTTGCCCAAGTAGTTTTAAATTATTATGTAGGGCAGAATAAACCACTTCACATCCCAAATGTTAAAGGAGATTCTCTTTGTATCAAGGTAACACAGCAGGAATACGAGAAAGGTTAAACAGAGTGTCAACGAAAACTTCACAGACGTTCGGTGCTTAGCAAAGGCGACAGACCATATACAACAAGTGAGGTATCCTTGAAGTTATCCAAAATATGGAAAACAGTACATCCTTAATGTCTGTTTTCTCCCGGTCGATGATTTTTCGAATTCACATTCAGATCTGTGGAGGATCTTAGGATAGTATGGTCACAAGGCACCATCAATATGAAACCAGAGTTGGTTCGGCTTTCAATGTGGACAAAGAACCATAACACACACTCCTAAAGACAAACTCATGTCTGAGTATGAATTAGATTGATGGAACTACTGTAGAAGTACCGACAGAATGGAACACTCTGAAATTGTTGGAGCAATAAGCACTTTCTAATTATTGACACCGCTTCTCAAAATAATTTTCAAACACCATGCGCGTGTATTGGTTGATGTTGATTTTTCCCGTCACATATTTGACGAAATTATGGTTGAAAGAGATGAGTTTGCATTCAAGTTAGAAATTGAGTATGAACGACTTCCTAAATTTTGTTCACAGTGTCAAATTATCAGACATGATGTTACAACATGCCACTAGTGCTGCCTAAGCAGAAAGTTGAGATAGTTGATCGCGATAAAACACCTGCCTTGGTACTGAAACATACACTTCAGAAAATTTGGAAAAAGAGAACCCCAATGGTATAGGCTCTTCCAAAGCCTTTCTGCACATGCTATTCCGATTGTAGTTTCTACTAATGTTATTGCATACCTGAAAGTAGTTCGTGATGTCTCTGTTCCCTCTACCACAACACCTGAAGTCACAAATGCAAGGACTGTTAATGCAGAAAATATCATTGAGGAAACATATTACGAAGAACTTGTCAACGATGATCTTGTGAATGAAGACTTCATTGTTCACAAACATGTAAACGTAGAAATAGTTAATGAAGAATCAGCAAATGTTGCATCGTAAACTATTAACTCATAAATTGTGTCCAATGAGGAACCAGATGAATCAATTTTACATTGTGTTCTAGAAGGTCATAATGTTATGTCCCATGATCCTTTGACTCTGGAGCAAAAAGTTCAATGTCCTTCGATTTCGATGCCTTCAAAGTCATGTACTTGCTGTCATTTTTCCTTATCGAACATAACTGATGAAATTGTTGACGCATCTGGTATAAAGAAATATCGTGTTTTGGTGTAACATGTTTTCTTCCAATTACTTAATTATTTTTTACCATTTTATTGTTTCTTGACAATAAAAATAGAAAGACATGCACGTCAGTGTTTATTTTAACACTAATAATCTTTTTAGAAAAAAACATACTTTAGCTAAATTTGTTTTAGACATGTCAATTCTATCTTGGGGAAAGAGTTTTCTCATGAGAAAATTTATGCCTTAGCATCTCATATTATTGTTTGAGAGGAGCATCCACATCGATGTTATCAAAATCGAATTTCCAATGAGTGTAAAAATAAATTTTTAAACGAACATTTGATGTAATGTTAATACTTTTATCTCTTTTGCAAATAGTAATATTAAAAAACTATGATTAAAACATTTTTGTGATAAAGAAATTTAGAGTTATATCCTCGCTGAGATCCAAAAAAAAAAATCATGAATGACAACACCATTGGTTAAAAAAAACAACTAAAATATTTACACATATAACAATATACAAATGAGATACACCTCTGTGAATTGATTTTTATTCCTCAATTTTTATCATAATTTTTTTAAATATTCATTAAAAAATTTAATTAAATCTCATTAAAATAGAAACAATTCACAGAACAACATTAGATGCTATAAAAAACTTTATTTTGATTTTATAAAAAAAATATGTTTGACTGTAACATTTTTCTTTCAATTTTATCCCATCATTAATTAGTGTTTACCATTTTATCTGTCCTAATACCAGTAAAAATAACATATACGTCCTCGCTTAGAAAAAATATATGTACTTAACATATTTTTTGTAAAAAAAAAAAAAAACTTTCCTTTTTCATGACATAATTTTTTATTTTTTGAAAATACCATATTAACATTTCCCATTAAAATATTATCAAAACATTTTCAATGAAAATTTCACAAAAATACATTTATGGGTATAATAAAGAAAATATTTATTAATCCAAATTTATAATTTTTTTTTTGCTAATACTTATTAATCCAAATTTAACTTGAATATCTGATACAATCGTTTTATAAACTTCTCATTAATTAAATACAGAAAATAAAAATAAATCCTTTTCATCAAGCAAATCAAAATTTCTTAAAAAAAAACACAATTTTTCAAATATTTTTATTTTTTGAATAATTTTGAAAAGGTTGTTTGAAATTGGCGAAGAGTGAAGATGGAAGAAGAAGGATAGTGTGATAGAAGAAGATGGAAGAAGAAAAAGCAGCAGCATATTACGACGAACTCACTCGTAAAGGGGAAGGAGCTGCAAAGTTCAAACAAGGTCTCGGCTTTTCCACTTCCACATCAAACGACGCCGTTCCCAAACCCGGTTCATCTCTCGTTTCTTCCTCTTCATTCCTCTCGCAGTTCGTCAAAGCCTCTTCCTCCTCCACCACCACCGCCCCATCCGATTCCGACAGAAAATCCCAGCTCCAATCAATTCAAAACAAGCTCAAAAAGAAACCTACAACCGAATCTAGGGTTTCTGAGAAAACAAATCGTGATTATTCTTCGAGAGACAGTGATAGAAGAAAAAAACGAAGCAGGAGTAGGAGTAGAGAGAGGTATAGAGATAGGGATTCAAGGAGGAGAAGTAGGAGTAGAGAGAGATATAGTAGATATAGTGATCGTGATCGTGATAGAAGCCGAAGCCGAAGCGATTCTGATGGTGATAGGGGTAGAGATAGGAGGAAAAGGGAAAGGGAAAGAGAGAAGGGGAGAAGGAGGAGTAGAAGTAGAAGTGTTTCGCCACGTAAACAACGTAGGTCTGAAATGAACTCAAGTGATGTTAAGGAAAGAGGGAAAGGGGGTGAAATGAGGAAGGGGAAGAATGTTGGAGTTGATTATGCGAAATTAATCGACGGTTATGATAATATGGTAATTATAAGCTTCTTAATTTCATTGTTATGTTTATGTTTTTGGTTGAATTCGTTAATTGATTTGAGGTGTTAGTTTTGAGTTTCATGTGTTATGATTATGATTTATGAATGAGTCATGGTTATGTATGTTTGTGATCATTTGTGATCATCAATAGGCACCTGCTGAAAGAGTCAAAGCCAAGATGAAGCTTCAGCTTTCTGAAACTGGTAAGTAAATAGAAGATCTTATTGGAAGTATGTGTTAATATCTCAAATGTGCATAATGGTTTTTAAAGAATAACTTCATTTTCTCTATTTATTACTGAACTTAGTATGGCCGATGTTAAATTTTTCTGAAAACCTTTTCTGTTATGTACTCGTTCAAGAATGATTTTCAAATTTCCAGAGCTTGCTGTTTGGGTCTATTCTGAAAATTTAATTGTTTTGGCTGGAATTGTTTCATTGTTTGATATTCTAGCAGTTTGATTATTTGTATAAGAAATTGGGTTAGGTCGCCACTAGTGATATATATGAGGGTAGGTTTTAGGTCCTACAGAAACAGTAGGAAATTGATGCAAAAATCGAGACATACGGTTGAAGTATGAGACCGAGTATTCTTTAATTTTTGTGGAAGTTATATAGAAGGATCTAACAATCACAACTGCCACAGAGCTATGCTCTTATGGAGTGCTAAAAGCTCTCCATTCAACAGATTACAATGTAATTCTTCTGGATACTCTCCTAGATTCTCTCCTTCCACTACTTATTCACTTGCCTCAGCCTAACAGAATTAGTTGTCTCTAATTCTCTCACCTACTGCCAGCTCATGCTTCCTCACTTGTTCTCGGATACTTTCTCACCCCTTTTTTAGTAAACTTGCCACATCTTTGGGCCATGAGATAAAGTCTGGTCTGCTATCAACTCCTCAGTCCCATCCCCATAAACAGGGCCCCTGACAGTAGGGACGTAGCCCTGAAGCATGGGTACTTGTAAAACGGTGAAGTACGCGTACGGTACTCGTGGTACTCCATTTTTTGCTCATTATTGTATTGTGAGTGAAATTTGTGGCTTATTCTTGTATACTCCTATTAATACGATAATATATATAGTAATATAACATTATTTGTGCATTTGAGTTTCTTTGTTGTTGTAACCAACTCTAAATTTCAACTTTTTTTAACTTTTATTGTGATGTTTTTGTTGTCAATTGAAGAATATATCTCTTCCATGTTATATTATATAACAAAACTTATGATTTTATGGACGTACCCGTACCTTACTTTTTTAAAAATTGTAGTTTTGTCGTACTCGTACCTGCATCTATGCAACATAGGATGTAGGGTATTATTGAAAACAATTATAATGTTCCATACTCGAAGTGTGGTTAGAAATCATTGCTTCCTAGTTTGCCAAAAATGAGACAGTTTATCCATGTTGTGTTAATTGTTTTTATCGGATACTTTCAACTGCAGCTGCACGGGATTCAGATAGAGGCGTGGGCTGGGAGCGATTTGAGTTCAACAAGGATGCCCCTCTTGACGATGAGGAAGTTGAAGGTCTGGTCTGTTTGATAATATTGTTCTTATGAATATAAATATATTTGTGATTCTGTCCCATTTGCACTCATAATGTATCCAGTCCAATCCTCTTTGATTATGATAGAAATCTTAAATAACCAAAGCCTGTGTGAGGAGGAGGGAGGAGGTCCAACTGCGTAATCATTGCCCAAGTTGGCAGCTATTGCCGTTTAGGCATGTGATGCGGTTGAGAGAATATTATGGAGGAGTGAGGGTAGACTGGGATTCAGTTGGAACCCTTGAGAGGGACTAAGCTTCTCAAATTGCCTATCCTATCTTTCATTGTTGTAATTTTCGTGTATACTTGTACTGTGATATCCAGTTCTGCTATTCCTTATTAGTTACAGACTGGGTTTCCTTCATTTCCACAATATAATAGAAGTTCCGTTCATTATTATATATGATATATTTCAGATAACAATTCCTTTTTTGGAGCTGTAAGACAACTTGAACTTGCTTTGGTAGATGCTTGTTCTGCATTCTTTGTATGAGTGATTGACATGCTCGTGCTGGTGTTTTACATTTCTCATTTTGGTTTAGATATTATTTTGGTCTCCCTATGGCTTTATTGGTAATGTAGTTATTGATTAACATAGTTTTCTTATTAGCTCAAAGCCTCAAATGTTTTGTGCATGTTGTCGAGTGGAGATTACTTTATAGCCTTTCTTACTATTGAATGCTGCAATTGTATGCTTGTCAACCAGTATACCTGTAAATTATTGCGTGTTTATTACTATTTTATACTTTTGTAACATTCTTCCTGTAAATTAATTGTTTGAGTGTTTATCACTAGTTTATACTTTTGCAACATTCTTGTCAAAAACGAAACTTTTGCATCATAGAACGACCTGTCTAGCTCTATTTGCTTGTGATTGACAATGAGTAATGGTGCGTTTGGGTATTAACTTAATATCGGATTGTGCATGCCCACCTATCTACAGGTGCTGAAGATGATGCATCCTTAGTCAAACACATTGGTCAGAGTTTCCGGTTTTCCGCAGTCGAGGTATCTTCCTTATCTTTTATGAGCAAAATAGCCAAAAAATCAGTTTAATTACTGGTTTATATGCACTTCTGACTATGTAGACTGATATATAAATTGAATTCATATTCTGATATAGTCCAAACGGGAAGATCAAATTCAAGCTGCTCATGATGAAGCTATGTTTGGTGCTCCGGCTCCTCCACCTCCCACCAGCAGTACAGATAGTGAGCCAGAAAGGGAGAATGAGAAGGAGGTTGATAATAAAAAGGACCTGGTTTCAAGCCTCTTGAGTGAAACAGTGAGTGATTTGTATACGACAAAGAACATGGATACACATAGGGTCTTGGCATAATAATCACTGTGTTTTGTTTCAGGTGCTGGCCAGGCCAAAAGGGTCTTGGCGTGATCGGGTTCGTCAGACATAGAGTTTGCACCTTGAAAGTGATGCTTCCAACAGAAAAGCTGGTCAAATGTCACATGGATATTAGAGCACGGCATTCAATTCTGCAACCGGAATTAGTGTGCAGTTTGCTTTGTTTCTATATGTCTGAGGTGTGCTTTAACCATATATACAGCTTGTGTATGGTTCCTATGTAATTGCTATTGTTTTCAACCATATATGCTACTGGTGAAGCAGGCTATGTGTGCCGATGCTTAAAAGGGAAAGCAGTATATGAAACTTGTCTGGCTTTCATGTAATGCCACTTTCAGAATGATTTATATATATAAAAAAAAATGTCAGTTTCAGACCTAAATTTAGAGTGAAAGCCTGGAGTTAGCCATGTTGAATATACGCGGAGCTTCGAATAAGCACCATTCATCAGATGCTGTGAATTTAAAGGATGTGTCTGAAGCATTTACGCAGGGGAGGGGGAGGCTGTTTGTTGAGGTCATAGTACACATGTAATTAAATATTGGGTGAACTCAAAGGATGTGAATTTAAATATTGGACTGTGTTTGAGAGTTTGGGTGAAAGAGGAAGGGAGCTTTAGAGGTAGGAAATATAGCTGAAAATTATGAAATCTTTTACGTTGTTTGAAAGGCTAATTTTTTAGTGAATGGTAAGTTGATGTTTATGATTAATATATTTTTAATTTTAAGAATATTATAATATAGATTAAAACTGAAGAATTTTTATAAACCATTCAAAAGCCCTCAAAGACCTATTTCAATACATTTTTTAAGTTTTCCTAAATGAGGTGGATTTTGTATTATGTAGAAGAATAAATCCTCCAAAGTCTTTTTTTTTAATGTCCTCTATTTCTTTTACTTGTTTCTTTATTTTTTCCTAAACCCCTTCCCTCCCAACAAACATAGCCTTGGAGGTTTTGCTTGAGTATGTTCTCATCATCCATTCAATTCAATCAATGACATGTTATAATTTTATATTAATTTATTTTAAAACAATTTCATGTTTTAAATGAATTTGTCTGATGAGTATATTGATATTCAACCAAACTTTTAAGGTACCTAAGAATTTACCTATTTTAGTTGGGCACCGAACGTTGTCCTTAATATCCTCGTTGTAAAAAAATTATAAATGATATTTGAACAATTATTTTTTGACAACTTTTTCTCTTATACTCACATTAAGCTTTTATTTTCTCTCTCTATTACTTTGGTTTTTGTGTCAATATCTCATTTTCAAAAGTTGTCGTATAAATTGATGTTCAAATAACACAACTCTAAAAAAAATTACAAAAGGATTTCATTGCAGCTAAAAACACAATTATTGTGAATCACAATAAATCAATTAGGAATTTCTAATTGTAAAATCATGTGTAAAATGTTTACAAATTTCAGGAATGTTCTATACTCGGGGTTTTAAAATCCGATGGTGTAAAATGAAAATTTTCATGATTTTGCAAATTTCGGTATAAAATGTTCACAGATTTTTCAATATACATTACACATCCGAAGTTTAAAATTCAAAAAATATAGATACAATGTTTGTAATATTTAACACATCCGAAGTCTAAAATTAACATACTATATCAGAATAGCTAGGATCTGTCAAAAAAAAAAATCAGAATAGCTAGGAGATTCTCAGGTTGTTAAACTTGCATTATAGAAATTTATTGTTTGCTGTTTATCACATGGTTCATTGCAGATTTGCAATCGGTTTTATTTTATGGGTTATGTTAAGAGTGTTATAAGGACATTTGTTAAGGAAATCAAAAATAGTAGGTTGACATTAAAATCAACAATTTTTTGATTTTTAAAAAGTTATGTTCACAATTTTTCATCATTTTCGATGCATTTTTTCTATTTTAGTTATCTTAACCAAACTCTTTAACATTTACCTTAATTTGATCTACCTTGTGCAACTATAACGAGAGGATTTTGGGTTTTGATTTGAGATTGAGTTTTATCCTCCTCAACATCTTTTGAAAGACAATTCTAGCAAGCACATAATATATGGGGTGACGATTTTTTTTAAAACGCCGAAATGAAATTTATTAATGCCACAAAAAGTTCATTCTACCTGGCATAAGGTGTGTTATATTAGAAGAAAACAATTACAAAAATAACAAGAGTCCTAACCCCAAGGGAAAACAAAACTGACAACATGAATTAGACAAAATTCAAGCACAAAAGATGATTAAACCACCAATTATGATAATTAAGAGCATCCGTGAACTTGTGTGCCTTCAGCCACCTAAATGAAAGTAGGTTAATACTAAATAACTAAAGTAAAGTGTTTGCGCTGTTATTGCAAATCTTGTTGTTCCTTTCCTTCCACAACACTTGAATAGTATTAAACCAAATGAGCAACATAACAAAACGTCGTGATTTAGAAAAATCAGTCAAGCTACTGAACTATATTAGATGATCTAAAATAGCGAGTGGGTCCACCGCATCGAAGCCAAGCCAATCTCATACCATGTACCACAATGCTTCAAAATACGAACAATCCATGAATAAATGTTGGGCCGATTCCAAAACTTCGCACCCGCTAACTCATAGTTGGGAATCTAAAGAAACAATACCTCGTCGAAATATATTATCTTTCGTGGGAAGTCGATTTCTAAGAAGTCGCCAAGCAAAGATGACACCTTCAAAGGGACCAACTTGCCCCAAAATGAGGCCTGAAACCGCTGAACCTGGAGAAACATTTGTAGCAGTAAGCATAGTATGTGCGCCGCGAACAGTGTATCCTTTGGTAGGTGCCAGAATTCAAAGTCATTGATCATTAATAGCAACCTATAAAGTCAAAGACAAAAGTAACATCCTACACTTCTCGACTTGCTCATCCTCCCAAGCCAACAATCTCCGCCTCCAAATAAAAAATTTAATAGACACTTGGATTTTTTAGGTGGTAAGGACAGGGACAAGAGACATTATAGACATTATAGAATAATGTATTATATTTTGTGTTAATCTAGTGGTCTAATGAGAGAATAAAATATGATAAATTAATTTTAAAACTTATCATCTCTAATTAAAATACTTATCTTATACTGCCTCCATCCCTAATTATAAGACCCTTTTGAGAAATTTTTTTGTCCCTTTTTATAAGACCCCTCTGCTATTTTCAACTACATTAATTATTTCTTTACATACATGCCCCTATTTATTATACATATTTTTCTTCAATCAGCAATAAATAACATATGAAAAACATAAACTGACTCTCTCTATTAATGATAAAATTGTAAAAACAATAGTGATTACAAACAACTTTAATACAAATATCCACTTTCTTAATTCCCGTGATTTTAGCAAAATGACCTTATATATAGGGACAGAGGTAGTATATGAGTTAGGTTAAAAAACAACATGATAGGACAATAAAATAAACTACTAATTTATTCTTATGAAAAATAATTTAGGCAAAATTACTCTAGCGTCTTTGAAGTGTAAATCTTTTTTCTGATTGATCCCTTTAAGTTTTTTTTCTCTCTCTTCAAATTGGTCCTTATGTTACATTTCATCTACATATGTTTTTTTCTTGACAGAATTTCATTTATATATGTGGTCTTCAAGTTAATGATGTTGCATTGTTGTCGTTTATGTTATATCTTGTGATGGTGTGAACCATACCTTATGTTCCACAATTGACATGATCGATATTTTGGTGTTAATTTATCAGACCACACTCTAGAGACAAATGACTCACTCTTTTCAATCAATAAATTTGAACCATAGCTCATGAATGAAGACATCATGAAAAACAATTAGGTACTCTGGGGTATTGGATTTAAAGAACAAGAAGTGAAAAGATAATGGAAATTAATGAATATGTCCAATTCAAATTTCTCAATAATATTTTTATGAACAAACATTTCTTTTCAAAATTAAAATTGAGAATTTTTTCTCAATTTTCTCAATATTAAAATGTCACACAGGCTTTTTTTAATGAAGCATGTTAAAAATGCTAACAATGTAAAAATAATATAACATAAATGATCAATTTGATAAAATAAAAAAGTCAAAGGACCAATAAAAAAATGATCAAACTTTAAGGACCACATGTGTAACTTTGCCTATAACTTAAAGTATAAAAATTGAAGTGTAATGAAATAAAAATAAATAAAAAAGGATTTTATATCAAATTAAAAAAATAACAATTTGATAATTAATTTATTGAAATTTTACTATTTTAAAAAAATTATTAAAAATTACAAAAGTTTGCATATGAAGAGTCCGTTTGTTAGCTTTTATAAGAAAAAAATATTTTTTTTTAATAATAATAATCACTTTCAAGAGTGTTCCATCCGTTTGTTACAACTTTTTAAAAAATCAAAATTTAAAAAAAATCTAAAAACAACTTCAAATGAAAAGCTCTTAAGAGCAACTTCTAAATATATTTTTTTAGAGCAGAGAGAAAATCTTTTATATATACTTTTATACTAATTTTGTAATCAAACAGACTAAATTATTTTTTTAAAAAAAATGATTTTTAATACGGAAAACAAACGTAAAATAGATTCTGATTTTTTATTAAGAGCCTGTTTGTTATAGTTTTTTAAGAAAAAAAATCACCTTTTTTAAAAAAATAATCACTTTAAAGAATATTGCATCCGTTTGTTACAGTTTTTAAAAAAAATCAGAATCTAAAAACAGCTTAAAATGAGAAGCTGTTAAGAGCAGCTTTTCAAAAAATATATTTTTTTAGAAGAGAGAAAATATGGATCAAAAGATTGAACTAATTTTGTAACAAAAATTTTGCTTTTATATAGCTATATCCAAACAAACTAATTATTTTATTTTTTTTATAAAAAAGTGATTTTTAGTAAGGTAAACAAACGTAAAATAGATTATGATTTTTAATAAAATCTCTAAAAAATAATCTCTAATTATTTTATGTCAAAATCACTTTTATTTTAATCCGTAAAAAACGGACCCTAAATCTCTAAAATATAATCTCTAAATTATTTTATTTTATGTCAAAATCACTTTTATTTTAATTTGTAATAAACATGCTCTATTTTTTGCCGCAGATTAAATATAATTTTCTTGCTCTGGTATTTTAGTCAGCTATGTATGATATCTTTCTTTATCTTATACAACATATATATTAGGATTATTTATTTACTCATGATTACTGAAAAATATCTTATATATTAGTGTCATAGGGTATTATCTAAAAAGTTAAAATCGGTTAATTACTGAAAATTGTTGTTGACAGTTAACTGCCGAGGAACTTAAAACCTGAAATTAAATAAAGAAATATACTTAAGTTTTTCCTTAATTAAATTTACTTCTTTAATAAAGAAATATTTATAATTAATTTCATTGATGTCTCTCATTAATAAGAATTTGCTAATTTAATTTAATTTATTTTATGCAGGAATCAAAACCTTGGGCTATTTATTTAAAAAAAATCAAAATTAATCCACTTAAATTGATACTAGAGATAATCAAACCTGAAACCTTGAGGAGTATCACACTTTAGGTCCCAAGCCAATATCACTATGTCACCCTAAGTGGATTACATCTTAGTGAAGCTAAAAGAGACCCTACACGCTCTTGGATTGGATCTCTACACTAATATATTTAAAAACAGAATCAAATATTTGAAGAACCGAATTATTTTTTCAAATAAATTAAAAAGGAAATTTGAGATATTTGGAGTAACTTTTAAATATAATTGGTGTGTCTTTGAAAGACAATAATAATTGGTTTGAGTAAACAGACGCAGGTAAACCCTAATGGAAGTGATGGATAAGAAAGAATTCAATTTCAAATAAGAGGTTGCGGCGTAAGTAAGCCATCTATGAATGAGAAAAGAAAACAAAAACAAACTCCCGCTTAACTGAAAAAAGATTTTAATTAAAAACAAAATCTGAAAAGATTCCTCCCTCCAACACAATCGCAAAACCAATTTTTGGATCCAAAAAAAACACGCTCGCTTCCACCAATTTTCAAATTTCGGCCCGCCACACTCTCTCTCAAACACAAACACCCTCTTCTCTTCTCTTCTCTTCTCTTCCCCCTTTTATATATCTAACGGCTCTGTCGTTTTCTCCATTCACGATTTCTAACAACAAACATCATCGTCTATCTCTCTCTTCCCTCCAAATTTCGAATTTCAGATCCATGGCTGCTTCTTCCTCCGATCCTCCTTCACGACACCACACTTACGACCGTAAACAAAAATCCCTCGGCCTCTTATGCACCAAGTAAGTGTTACTCTTCTTCTATTCTCTCTCACTAATTATTTTATTGATTCAATTTTTCAATTGCAGTTTCTTGAGCTTGTATAACAAAGATGATGTTCGTTTAATCGGTCTCGACGATGCTGCCGCCAAATTAGGTATTCATTATTATTACGATTCACTTTTTCTTTTTTAATTGTAAAAAAAAAAAAAAACAAATTGGATCTAATCCAACAGTTGTTAATGATGTTCAGGTGTTGAGAGAAGACGGATCTATGATATTGTCAATGTTCTCGAAAGCATCGGGGTTCGTTTTTTTTTTTAACCTTAATTTTTGTTCACTCATGTTCCCACCATTTTTTTTTTATTATTAATTTTTGTTCCTCTTTTTGGTTTTTGTTTGGTTTTTTTTAGGTTCTTGCAAGAAAAGCCAAGAATCAGTATACCTGGAAAGGTTTTGCAGCAATTCCTGTTGCTTTACAGGAGCTTAAGGTAATTTCAAATTTTAGGATTCAATTCTTTCTCAATTTAATTTTTGGGATTCAATAATTGTAAATATTTTTTTTTTTGTAATTGTTTTGATTTTGAATTGTTTTTTAGGAAGAGGGTTTATGGCAGAATCTCAATTCTTCACAAGAAGGTGCCAATGAAGATGTGAAGGTGAGTTCTATTTTTACATACATAATTTAGTTTTATGAGAAGTATAATTGGTTTATTAGGGTTGTTTTTAAGTAATTTCGTGATTTAGGTATCGGATGAAGAGGATGAGGATGAATTGTTATCCCAAACCACTGGAAGTCAGGGTGAATCATTATCCCAACCCACTGGAAGTCAGAATGACAATCTCAACCCTAATTCCGCTTTTCCCAGATCTTTGAAAAATGGTAACTTTTTTATTCTTGGTACAAACATGTTTCAGATCTTTGAAACATGTTTTTATGTTTTTCTTGTTGTTGTTGAGGTGGTGGTATATGATATTGTTCTGTCCTGTAATGTTTTTATTAAAAAACCAGATTTACAGTTTATTCTTCTAAATGCATTATAGGTCAGTAGATTAATTTATTTTTCTTCAAATTTTGGGTCACTGAATTAGCCTTTTAATGATTTAAAAATATCACCATAATTTTGATTTTAAGTAAAACAAGAGTGGTGATAAGTTGAATGTTTGAGGAACTACTTTAATAGCATAATTTTTTAAACACGGGCTTGGAACAAACTTTTACGACTTAAGTTTTAGTCAACTTTAATTTGCAAATTGCAAAACAATTCTCTCTGCATACTATTAATAATTATGTTTGATGACAAAAATGTGTTTTTAAATAACCCCATGTTAACTAAATTAGGGTTCAATCCAATTTTGCTGGGTAAGCATAAGTTGAGGGGTCTTTGACCTCAATCTACACACACATTACTATGTTGTGGGTTATAGTTTTAAGGTGCTAATGCACTCTACCTTAATCTAAACAAACACTTAGTTGTTAGAGTTTTCTTCTACATATTGTATGCCATACCTGTATTATGTCTTTTGTGCACGATTGATAGAGATTTATTTTTACTTTTGTATCCTCAGAACAATCCAATTTCGCATCAGATTGTTCAAGTTTATAGGAAGTTTTCTTTTCTTAGGGTTAGGAAATACCATTTACATTTAAATAAAACAGCTTTTAAAATCATATGATACTGTTAGTGATTATGACTGTTATTAGCACCAGAGAATGATAATTTAGTTAAAGAAGTGCACCAAGACTTAAAAGTTTATACAATTGCGAAGCCATTGTTTATTAAATTTTATAATATTGGAGTAGTAGGTGGACTTAGACTTGGCACTGATTGCAATTTGAGGCTCACTCTTCTATTCTAATGTTTTGCAGACAGAAGGGAAAAATCTCTGGCGCTGCTTACTCAGAATTTTGTCAAGCTCTTTGTCTGTTCCAACGTGAGAATTGCATAGTTTCTTGTTCATTCCAAGCTGATTTATGTCTTTAATATCCATGCCATATATCTGATATGTTAAAGTTGTTGACTAACGATAACCACTCTACTCTGCAGCTGGAAATGATATCCCTTGATGATGCAGCAAGGTTGTTGCTTGGAGATGCTTATAATTCATCAACAATGAGAAGTAAGTAATATAAACTGAATTACCTTGTTTGTTTGTTTTCGTTAACAAAAGAGTCAGCGACGAATCTTTTCACTTACAGTCCCATCTGGCCTTGCAGCAAAAGTCAGGCGCCTTTATGATATTGCAAACGTGCTAACCTCCATGAACCTTATTGAGAAGGTAATATATTCCTTACACTTTTCATTTTATATTTGTTATTTGTTCAAATTTAATATTAAATAGTAGTGAGAATGAGTTCCACATTTCCTCTTTGCATTGGTTTGTTTATTGATCATTGTCACCCTACAAAATGATGCAGACCCATACCACAGATACAAGAAAACCAGCATTCAGGTGGCTAGGCTTAAAAGGGAAGACATTGAATGAGGCATCACTTTACAATTCAAAACAAAATGAGTCTAGGAAAAGGGCGTTTGGAAATGATGTCACAAACATAAGCTTTGCCAGGAATAGAACGGACTTGTTCACGGGTGGGGACTTTAAGAAGCAAAAGACAATGGAAAATGATAGTGGGCTATGTCAGGAAGATGTGAAACAAGGCATAAAACAGACTTCAGCTAACTATCAATTTGGTCCTTTTGCTCCTGCCTTTGTATCCAAAGCTGGAAGCTCTGAGAATAAAGTGAAGCAGGTGCATGACTGGGAGAGTCTCGCTACTGAACATTGCCCTCAGTATCAAAACCAAGGCAATTAAGCATTTTCATCTCTGCAAACAGTAAAAAATGACTTCTTTTTTTTACACTGACATTCAATATTCATTCACTAAACTATTTTGCAGCAAGTGATACTAGTAGTTTTCTTTTGATACTGTTTCATAATAGTTGGGCAGATTTGTTATGTATAATCTTTATGCAGTGGCTTTATTACTGAAATATGTTATTGAATATTCAACTAATCTGTTATGATTTACTTTTTCTACAGCTTTGAAAGAACTTTACTCTCATTACATGGAAGCATGGAAATCTTGGTACTCTGAAGTTGCTGGGAAGAGGTCAACGCAAGTTTTGTAGTAACTTATATGCAACAAAGTCAAATAAAATAGTTTTTTTCGAAAAGAGAGATATTCCATTGTAGTGTACTTAGACACATTCTAGATGTGCCAACATAGAATGTACGGATTTTTTTAGCTGTGATGCTTGGCCTAATATCTGATTAGGCTGTACTTGGGAAATTCTATATCACACCTCTTTATGCAAAGGGAAATCTTGTGGGTTATCTTGTTTGCAGCTGTTAATTTTAGAAAGTCTTAATATACCTTTAAATAAGGTTGCACGTTAGATTCTTTATTAATTTTATGGGTCAAATTGGTGTCTTAATTCTACAAACTAGATTCAGTTGGTCCTTTTCATTATCTCCTTTTTCTCACGTCATTATAATTGCATGTATGTCCTCTCAAAAATAATTGCATGTATGTTTCTGTTAAATAAAAAAATAATTGCATGTAAGTGGATATAATAATATGAGTCAACACTTTCATTAGTACTTTTTTTTGAGGGGAACACTTTCATTACTTATTTAATTCATTACTTATTAACATAACTAGTCTCCCTTTTAACACATGAATGAATCACATTAAATGCCAAACACAGTGTTTGGTTCACTATGTGTCTTTAAGAAATATTCAAGTGAGTTTGGTTAAAAAAAATTCGTACACCAAAGTGAGTTTGGTTTTAATGGAGTAAATTAGTTTTATCACATTATATTTTTGATGCTATTGTCATCGTTTTGTTAAAATTTCATATTATTAACTTTGATAAATTACTATCGGTCAAACTAATTTTCATGTCTTCAAGGTTTGATAATTTGGCCAATGTTGTTCTGAGCTGCACATGTAACATCTATTCATTGCTTGTTTTAGTCTGGATGTAGTTGCACATGTAATATCTATTTATTGTTTGTTTTAGTTTGGATGTAGTTGCACATGTAACATCTATTTATTGTATTTTTAGTCTTTTAGAATAAGAGAAAAATAAAAAGGTGGAGATTTTCTAAATTTAGCGAATAGAAAATAGAAAATTCAAAACAAATTGTACCAAAACACAAAGATGTAGCTGCACATGTAACATCTATTCACTCTGTTTGTTTTAGTCTTTTAGAATAAGAGAGAAATAAAAAGATGGAGATTTTCTAAATTTAGCGAATAGAAATCCAAAACAAATTGTACCAAAAACATAAAATGAAAATTCAAAACAAAAATAATATTAAAAATAGTAACATTAGAAACAGGGAATTTACCTTAAGTTTGTTTTACCTTTGTAAGTCAAAAACAATTCTAGAAGCATAAAACAATTTGAGTATGGATTATTCAGTATACTATTTTTGTATCTTGATTTAAAATTCTTGCTGTCATACATGATTTTTAGTTTGGAATTCATTGTTTAACTTATTTTTCTGTTATTGTATTCAAATATTTAACTCTCAACTCATTCTAAATAAAACTCTTATGAAATTATTCAAAATCAAGCATGTATGTGGAACTGTGTTTGCAAACCATTTTTACATCTTGAGCATTTTCACCATAAAAACACATAAGATGCAAAACTAAGCTGCTGCATTACCGTGGTTTCTCACTATGGTTTTTGCAAACGTGTCGTGGAACAAAATGATTTTCCTATGATGACCAATTTCAAAATGATTTTCCTATGTTTGTTTTATATTTTTAATTTAAGCTGTCTATCTAGATTGCTCCATAGTTTCAATTCAAAGGGTTTTAGTGTATGCATCTTTATCATTACATAATTTAAGTAGTCTCATTCTCATGATATTTATCTTTGTTTTTTCTTTCACAATTAACAAGTCTCACATGCTTTGGGAATACTTCCACTTCTAGGTAAATCGAAAAATTTCTTTCTTTAACATTAAAATTAATTCAGAAATGAAATTGCCCAAAACACATGTCATAACCAAACCCAATTAGGTAACTAGCATAGGGTGTGATATCCAAATTATACAAACATGCTAGGTACAATGCAAAAGTACGAGAAAACCTACCACACCGAGCTAGATTGCAAGTAGAAGATGAAGTTCTTGGAGACAACACCTATCACATCGAGCTTGGATTTTTTATCTTGATGAAAGACTTTACCGCACCACAACCTAGGAGAAAATTGTTGTTGACAGTTAACTGATCTTAAAACCTGAAATTAAATAAAGAAATACACTTAAGTTTTTCCTTAATTAAATTTACTTCTTTAATAAAGAAATATTTATAATTAATTTCATTGATGTCTCTCATTAATAAGGATTTGCTAATTTAATTTAATTTATTTTATGCAGGAATCAAAACCTTGAGCTATTTAATTTATTTTAAATAAGCCAATTGGATGATTGGAATTCACAACATGTTATTTTATTATTTATTATCTGTTTAATTGGATATCTGATTGCAATTAGGAGCTTGCACGTCTATGGAAAAAGATGAGACGTCACGAGATTGCTAAAAAGACAGATCTAATTAAACGGATAATAAGCAATTAAAGGTTCCTGCATAAAATAAATTAAATTAAATTATTTAAAATAAATTAAATAGCCCAAGGTTTTGATTCTGCATAAAATAAATTAAATTAAATTAGCAAATCCTTATTAATGAGAGACATCAATGAAATTAATTACAAATATTTTCTTATTAAAGAATTAAATTTAATTAAGAAAAAACTTAGGTGTATTTCCTTATTTAATTTCATGTTTTCCTCGGTAGTTAACTGCAGCCGGTTTTGAACTTCCTCGGCAGTTAATTATCGAAGGGCATTTTAGTGTTTTATATGTGTTTCTTAGCCTTCTCAAATGTGTTGACAACAATTTTCTTGTTAGGAAACAAACAATATTATCCTCCTATACTTACCGGACGACCGATTGCAAAAAAAAAGAAGATTAATTGGTTTCAAAATCCAACTGTAGCAAATGGTTTTTATACGTGCACGAATTGATATAACTTGTATAAATAACCTATCCATCCTCTCAAAAAAAAAAAAAGAAGAAGAACCTATCCATGAACAACCTTATAGATATTCAAGTCCTAAACAGATTAGTTAGCCACATTAAAATCTGTGACCCTTTTATTTGTGTGCGTACGTCAAGAAGTATGCAGAGGAAAATGACGCGTGCACAAACTTTATACTCACAACCCCTCATAGAACTCAATGACCTACTTATTGGGGCCATTCAGAATAGACTTCAATGGAATCATAGTAGGAAACAGAATAGAGTTGAGAGAAGTTTGTCGTAATGGCGTTAAAAAATCGAAGCATGATGGTAGGCCAGCATAAAACCAAATCAAACAAACACACTACCGGCATAAACATGAAAGCAATCAGTTCCATTGTTTTACAGAGACATTATAAATATGGGTCTTGTTAACGAGTGTCCCCGGGGCACTCTTTAAGGATTCTAAAAGAAGAAATTAATTTGTAAAAAAAGTCAAACATTTCGATTTCCAAAACATTGATTACACATGTTTTCATACAAAGTTACTATATAAAGGTCTTAACGAGTGCCCCCGTTAACATTTCCCTTATAATATATGCCTTCCCACCTTAGGATCATAGTCATAATTTGGTATTATCCAACCCTTATTCATGTCGGTTTTTAGATACATATCACAGTTTTGCAGGAGGTTGGTACCAGCCCCATGGTTCATCAGAGATGTACTGAGTCACTTGCTTCACGCTCAAGTAATTGTCCAGTCCCCTGTTAAAAAATATTAAACAAAATCAGAGTCAAGGTCAAATAAGACAGGTTTAGCGAAATTATTTATTTCCCGCACCACCCCAATCCAATTATCCCTTTATGCCAGATTCAGACCAAGGAAACATGCAAGTTAGGTTGAACTTTAAACGTGCCAACACATGTTAATCCCTATCATGTATAATTCAAATTTTACAATGCAAGGGATGCACCTGTGCCATGATCCGTTCATAACTTTATTGACTGTTAAATTGAATTTAGAAGTACAGTATCTGATGATCACTACACTGTCAGCAGGGAATGTACTAGTACATTTAACAATCCACAAACTTAGACTTCACCTTATAATTGTGGGTTTCTTTTGCATATTAAGAAGTTGCGATCACCTCTTCATCCAGAGAAATAAATAAAAAGATAGGCATTTAAGGAGACTTTCACATTAGCTAATTTAGTAAATAGAGTCATACCATTCTCCAAGTTCACGGCCAAAACCACTACGTTTAATGCCTCCCCATGGCGCTTGAGTGAAGCATGGCTGAGAGCAATTGACCCATACTATTCCGGCCTTAAACGCCTGCATCAGAGCAAGATAAACTATTTAATTGCAACAACATTCCAATTATTTAGGTGTTTTCTTGATGACCTATAATAAGTCTCACCTTAGTTACACGCTCACATCTTTCTAGATCATTTGATATTACAGCAGCACCTAAGCCATAGCTGTAGAGGACCAGAGTATATAACTTAGATACCATTCCACAAATGACCGGAAATCAGTATACAGATGAAGTTAACGTTAGTTCGCAGAAAACTGACTCACATAGTGTCATTTGCTAGATCAATAGCTTCTTCCTCGGTGCTAAACGTTTTTACACAGAGAACAGGTCCAAATACTTCTTCTTTCCAAATTTGCATGGAAGTAGTCACATCAGTTATGATGGTTGGTTCAACAAAGAATCCTTTCTTTAGATGCTGCCATTGCATTTGCAAAACATAATCAATTATCATGGAAACAGCAGAAATACCTAACTGAACACACATGCACAGAAAGCATAATCATACCTCTGGTCGAGATCCACCAGTCAAAATTGTCGCACCCTCACTCTTAGCATTCGAGACAAACTTCAATATTTTTTCGTACTGAACCATATAATGTGAATACTGAATATTAGATATCATATAATCATTGTTCCAGACAAATACTGAATATTAGATATCATATAATCATTGTTCCAGACAAATACTGAATATTAGATATCATATAATCATTGTTCCAGACAAATATGCTTAGAATCAGTAAACTGTTTTTAGTTGCCTGACCAGAAAGAAAACTACATTATGTGGACATGTACAATGGTTTGAAGAAGATTCCTTCTTCCTTCTCATAAATTATACATACAAGTTAAAACCAACCAGCCAATAGTGCTTCTCAGGAAGCTTTATACCAGTCCAAGGTACAAGCAAATTGACATATTTCATTATAATATCATATTTACCAATACATTTTCATTGAATATGAAGAAGCAATTTGAACATACAAAAGCATACCCGTCCTTTACTTTACAGAGTTCAAAATATAAGTTAAGTATAAAGCATATACATTGTACAGAAATGAGAAATGAAAATATACCTGTCCTTCACTAACAACAGGTCCTAGCCTGCAACCTTCTTCCAAGGGATCGGAAATTTTGATGTTTTTGATCCATTTCACCATCCTATTCAAAAATTCTGTTGCTATACTTTCCTGAAATAATAAGAGTATCTTAGCTTGTCAGTTTTTGAAGATGAATGCTGACAAAATCCCTACTACCAATTTGTCTGACAAAGTTCTAGCACAATTGAAGTTAGCACGATCAGTCCCATATATGCAGACAAAAGAAAAAAACATAAATGGAAGTTACAATTACTTGTTTAATGAGCTAGCACAAAAGTTTATGGAAGGCGTGGGATCAATCTATTATACTTACATGTACAATAAGACGCGAAGTTGCACTGCATATTTGACCGTTTGTCCAGAAGCAGCCGAAGATGGCCCATTCAGCAGCTTTAAATAATGGAGAAAGGGGATCAATACATTAAATGATAAGTAATGGATAAGATTTACTCATCCTCAATCATATGTTCAGGAAGCACGACCCCACAATACAAGTATGGGTTGTCCATAGCTAAATAGTTATACTGGAGAAGGTACTAACCCTTATCAAGGTCAACATCCTCAAAAACAATTAACGGGCTTTTACCACCAAGCTCCAGTGAAACAGGCTGCCAAGAAACCACAAATTTGATGTTACAGAAGGAACTCATGAAAAGTAGAAAATAAAAATATGAATAGGTAAAAAAAGGTTCCACTGAGTGTGTTTCAGTGTGTGTTCTTCATTTCATTAAAACATCATGAAATATGAATTGTATGTAATTTATAGAAAATACTGCATCAAAATACCTTGACCAGCTGAGCTGCCGCTGTCATAATTTTGCTCCCAGTTGCAGAGCTTCCGGTAAAAGCAATCTGTTAGAAATGTCAAATGTTAGTCATGGGATCATAGAAGTAACATGATAATAAATTGAATGTGAGACATAGGTATGGCCCTCTATAACTCCACATCTATTAAAATCTAAAGATAATTGAACCTTGTCAACATCGGGATGGGATGCCAAAGGAGCGCCAGCTTCAGGGCCTAATCCAGTGAGAATATTTAATACACCCGGAGGAAGGCCCACTTCTTTGCATATTTCGCCCAACTCCAAGCAGGTTCTAAAATTGTAAAATGAAACACATCATGAGAAACAAACAAAACAAAGAAGCAAGATTATAAGCGTTGATGAGAACATAACATACAGAGATGCCAATTCAGATGGCTTCAATATTGCAGCGCAGCCAGCAGCAAGAGCAGGAGCAACCTTCCACGTAGCCATCAACATAGGATAGTTCCTAAAACAACATTTGATCGAGCATTAAAAAACACTCAACCGGCAATCAACAAAATTACAGTAAGTAAAACGACAATGTGCATGCATAGGGGAGTGGGGACGTAATACTAATAGCGCATAAAAGTACATGTTATCGACAAAGTTAGCATTGCCATATCAAATTTGGCAAGTCCTTAATACAAAAAAATTTGAGCACAAAATCAGCAGTCGGGTCCATCCAGTCAAATCTCAAACAATTGAATTCTTGTTGCAGTTCGATCCAACTGTCAAGATTTGACTGGACTGACCATATAGAAGTCGAAATAATAACTAAATTGCTATAAAAAAAGGTTAAATAAGAATTCTATGAATTCATATACGATTAGCAAATGAAGAAAAAGAAACTAGTAGCATACCATGGAGTTATTAATCCAACCACACCAATAGGTTCCCTAAGGACATGACTCTTGAATGTATCCATTGGAAGAGAAACAGGAGCCTTTTGCTTTGCATCCAATTTTTCAGCAAGATCAGCATAAAACTCGAAACAGCCAGCAACATCATCCTACACACAAATCAATTAAAGTGACACTAATAATCATTTTACAACGTCTCTGACAAGATTTGAACTCAGTACTAAAGTTACAAGGATATGCTCTTAAAATAAAAAGTCTTTTTAATTTTGAAGTGCGAAATCATTAACACTTAACAGTAGAGTTAGTTAGTTAGTTAGTTACGACTAGTGGCACTTACAATATCCCACGCGGCTTCATCGAGTGGTTTACCAGAATCAATAGCTTCAAGTTTAGCGAGTTCTGATTTTTTCTCAGTAACCTTAGCGGCGATAGCGCGTAGATAGCGAGCACGAACAGCTCCAGGAGCGGAAGCCCAATCAGCGCCTTTGTTACGAGAGAGGGCAGTTTTAGCAGCGGCAACAGCGGCGTCTACATCTTCCTTAGTAGCTGCTGGGATGTCCCCTGAATTGAATCAACAATTGAGAATTAGAGATGATTGAAGTAATCTAACGGTGTGAATAGAATGAGATGGAACTACTACTGACCGATGGTTTGTTGAGTGGAGGGGTTGATGACGGGGATCCGTTTATTGAGGATGGGAGATTTCCAGTCACCGTTAATGAATAACTGTCGAGAAGGGATCGGAATATCCATTTTTCTACTCTCTCTCTTCTTGATTTGATGGAATGGAGAGATCAGATATCACAGTAAAAGTTGCTGAAATCGTTCACTCAACTGAGCTAAATTAGGTAGTAGTACGTTTCACCACGTTTTTCTTGTTTCCTTCTTCTTCTTCTTTCTTAATATTGTGATTGTGCTCTTTTTAGCTGCGATAGAGAAAGTTGTATAAAATTGGTTATAAAAATGATTCTACAAATATCATTTCTCTTTTATCATTCACTTTTCATACTTTGGCTCTGTTTGGGAAGACCAAAAAAATATCTTATAGCTTATAGCGGATAGCTTATAAGTTGGTTTGACCAAAAAAGCTTTGTTTGATAATGATTTTTCACCACAAACTTATAGCTTATTTCACAAATTTATAAGTTATTTTTCAGACGCTATTGCAATTAGCCTATAGCTTCTCATTTTTTCTTCCATTTTTACCATTATTATTTTATTTAAAATCTATTATTACCCTTTATTTTTTTTAGGGGATAAAGTAATACATATTGCTACGGTGATTGTGGGATAGGTACGGATTGATATTATTTTTACGAAAATGTCTATTGTTACGTAATAAACATATTTAGGAGAAGCTGTATCAGTTATCACAATTGTTTTACTTTTTTGTAGGATCACAATTGTTTTATTCTTCGTTCAACAAAAAAGAAATTGTTTTAATTTCCATTGTTTTTTTGTGAGAATAGTAACTATCCATTTTTTTTCTCCTGAAAGAGTAACTATTCATTGTTAATAATATCTTCCGTAACTGTTCATTGTACGATTAATTAGTTAAAAATAAAATTTTATTTTTAAAGATATAAAATAAATTTTAGTGAGTAAAAATTAATTAAAATATAAAAGATAAGTTAAATTAATAAATTTAAATTACTACATTATAAATACTTTTGTATTAACCTATATAAATTTTGGGGATAATAGTGTTTTACCACCCCTGTAATATAGGTCATTTCCAGGTTTGCACCCTGAAAATTTTAGTTTTGGTTTTAGTCCTTGTAAAAAAAAAATTTCCAAAATACCCTCTAATAGGTCATTTAAAAACCAAAGTTTCTGGAAAAAAATTCTAAAAATGGCCTATTAAGGGGGTATTCTGGAAAAAAATTATTTTACAAGAACGAAAACCAAAACAAAATTTTTACAGGGGTAAACTCGAAATTGACCTATATTACAAGGGGTAAAGCACTATTACCCTAATTTTTATTATGAACTAAGAATGTCCTTTTATGTAATTTTATATTTATCAGTTAGTTGAACCACTAACTTTACCAAACACTTCAACTAGTTTATCAACTATCAGTCATCAACTATAAGCTATCAGTCATCAACTATCAACTATCAGCTATAAGCCATCAGCTAGCTTATAAGCTATCCGCTATTTTTACCAAACAGAGTCTTTGAGATTTGATCTCATCTAAAATGTTACTTTCTCTAACTTAAAATAAATGACTTGGTTTCTCATTTCACACATACAAGAGAAAAAGAGAAAAAATGGTTTTAAATATTTTTGTCAAAGTATCGGTGCATTCATCATGATTTTTAGTGCATTTACTATGATGATAAATATAAAGTGGAAGAATAATGCTAATGTGCACGTCACTATTGTCGTGCAACTCCCACAACAATGACTTGGCATCATCACACACCCATAATTGAATTATATGTATTATGCATCTTCCTTTTTAAACGTCGCTGCCCCTTCTCTTGCATGTTACCACCAAACTCCCTTCCAACCTTCCTCCCATAATTTCAATTCCTTCGAACAATGTCAACCATTCTCTAACACACGGTATCACCGAACTCCTTGCTATTCCATTGAGAGTCACGACAACGACAACAATGATAATGACCCCAACTGAAATGACAAAGACAACTATGACGCCAACGACGACGATTGTGACAACAACAATATTGTCGAGGGCAACGACGATGAAGGCAATCACAACAACTATGTCGTGGTGCAGATAAGTTGTGCGGCGACAACGATGAAGGCCACAATGAAGACAACTACATCAACACATACGTTGATGGCAATGATGAATATAGCTATAGTGAGAGGCAACAATGAAGACGACTATGTGAGACAACAATGACTTAGAGGAATTGTTTACACGGTTAGTCCTAAAACATGCAGACAGGGTTACAACAATATAGAAATGCTGAGATGGTGGTGGAAACCATTGGAGACGTGTGTGTGTTTTTTTTTTTGAAGAAATCAAAATGAAATATATTAACAACGACAATGGACAATCCTTAGTACAAGGTGTACTAGAGGTGTCAGCCCGGCAAACAAAGTGTCACAGAGTATAATTACAGATAAAGGTCAATCGATACCCGGACAATAAAAAGGGTTCGACCACCAACTTTGAGAATCGTACACAAAAGTGGTTTTATTGGCTTTAAGCCACCACAACGAGTGAAATTTTGCTTTATCTAATAACTGCTCGATAGATGTTTCAGTGTTTTTGAACAATCTGTTGTTTTGTTCATTCCACACCAGCCAAACGCACAAAAGCCATAATAATTGTAAAAAAGAACGACGTGCCTTTGAATAACCTGCATAATGGATAAATTGCTGAAAATGTTCCCTGACGTTGTCTGTATCAACACCAGTCATGCCAATCCAAGAACGAATGTGCTGCCAGATAGACCCAAAAACCTGACAATGTAGGAACAAATGTGATGCGGACTCCTCTTTGCCGCACCCCGAGACGCACAAAGTGTCTGTGACATGAGCGATACCACGCCGATGGAGATTGGTTTTTGTTGGTAACCTATCTTTCAGTAACCGCCACACAACAATGGAAACCTTTTGAGGGACCTGCTTATGCCAGACAAGATTCGCTGTCACATCAAGAGTGGGAGCTGCCATGTGTGTCAGCGCTTGATACGCGTCTCTAACCTTGTATCCATCATTTTTGTCCAGCTCCCATTGCCACCTGTCAGAAACATTTGGCTACAATACAACATTAGTCAATAAAATCCTACACTCCTCTACCATCTCCTCCTCCCACATCCACAGACGTCTCCTCCAACTCCACGCCTCCCCACCGTCCACCCAACCAAGAGCAAAAATATTTGCCACAGTGCTTAACTTATTTGTTGTAAGGTCAAATAAGCGAGCAAACCTCCTACACAAGGGAACCTCTCCTACCCACCTATCCAACCAAAAATAAGTATTGTTCCCTGATAAGTGCCAGGAAGTAGTAATTCTAATGAAGATTTATGGCACCTTTGTTACTTGTTTTGCAAGTTATTAAGGAAAAAGCCGAGAGATAATTGATTTTTATCCTTTTACGCTTTATCTATCTTACTTTACCTAATTTTGCAGGAAAGTTACTCAAGGCACTGAGCAAATATGGAAAACAAGAAACAAATTGCAACAAGGCCAAAAATAGGCAGAAAGACACATCTGCTCGCCCTCAACTCGCACCCAACTCGCTATGGCGAGTTATCAAAGGAAAAAATAGGCAGAGAGGCACATTTGCTCGCCACCAGCTCGCACCCTACTCGCCATGGTGAGTTAGCAAAGGAAAAAATAGGCAGAAGCACAGGTTTGCTCGCCATGGCGAGCGAAGTTACTTGGGAGGCGAGCAAGGGCGGCTAAAACTCCCCATGATGACGTGGCACAAACCCACTGGGGAAGAAACCTCAACTCGCCATGGCGAACAGAGGAACTCGCGGGGCAAGTTGATGCAGATGGGAAAGCTTATAAATAGCCCTTGATCATTTATTGAGGAAAAGCAAGCTTTTATTGCAAAGAAATACAGATAGATCCTTAGAGAGAGAGAGATAGGGCTTGGTCTTCATAGAGTGAGAGTGATAGAAGTTGGATTCTTTCACATTTGGTGAGAGATCACAGAGTTGTAATGAATCTTTTCCTTTCAATTCATTCTTGCAAGGCTTCCATGACAATGAGTAGCTAAATCTCCATTGTTGGGATTAGAGGTACTTGATATTAGCTAATCATGTAATCAATTGATCTATAAATGTATGGTTCTAGTATTTCATTTGATATGGAGATTATTCTCGCACTTTATTGTTCATGTTTGATTTAATTGTGATTGAAAAATACTTTTGAATCCAGGTTTAGAATAATTCTCTATCCAAACATAAATTCTAGACATGGAATTGATGTTTAGATAACCACTCTTTGTATCCGAACTTAATGTTTTTCTATCATTCAAGAGATTGAGAAATCATCGATTGAATGATAGGAACGACTCTTGGATCGTTTAATAGTGCGAGACATCGACGATTAAACGATACAATTGAAGTCACCATATTATTTGGACACGGATGATATTGATGAGGGATACGTGGTAATATCAAAGGAAAGCTAGAATCCATGCAAGATCTTTAGGTTATTTGTGACGCTTGATTAAGGAACTCTAATCCTAACAAGTTTTACGCCCTATCAATCTCAAGTTTTAATCTTATAACATAGATACTTAGGTTTTAAACAAATAAACAAATTACTCTTTCAACTTAAAATGGTAATCGATGTCGAACGATCCATGATATCGCACTAGTCCCTAAGGAGACGATATATAAATACTTACTTTTGATATACGTAAATATGCTGCATCATTCCCATCCCCTATGACTTTCGATACCCTCTCTGCAAACCAGCCCCCATCGTTCTCACCCACTCCATCCCTAATCTTCGCTATCTCTCTCCACCACGGTGAAGTACTCCGGCCCCCAACCTCCACCCTCCCTGCCTCCTCACCATATCTCACCACCAGAACCCTATACCACAATCTGCCTCTCTCCACCAACATCCTCCAACACCACCTGCCTAACAAGGCGGTATTGAATTCTTTCAACCGCCTCACCCCCCAAACCTCCTTCCTCCTTCTGTAAACAAATGGAACTCCAACAATCCAGGACATTTTCCTGTTATCCTCATTCCCTCCCCAATTTTTTTTAAAAAAAATAGATTCAATAAGAGAAATGATACCTGATGGAGCTTTGAAAAAGGAAAGAGCATAGACTGGAAGCAAGGTCAAGACATATTTGAGAAGAATTAAACGGCCCCATATGATAAGAATCGACTTTGCCACCCCTCCAATCTAGTTTTAATGGTATTTATCACAGGTTCCCAAAACACTAATTTTCGAGGATCTCCTCCAATCGAAAAACAAAGATATAACAACGGAATTTTACCCACTTTACAGTTCAATAAGGATGCCGCCTCTACCAATCATGAGTCCCTTATATTGATGCCGACCAATAAACTCATATTAAAATTCACTTTAAGACCAGACATGTCTGCAAACAGAGTCAACACTGCCCGTAAAGCTCGCACATTTGCCCAACTTTTTTCACCTATCAAGAGTGTATCATCCGCAAATTGCAAATGAGACACCACCACCGAATTTGACGTGCCAACCCCGTATCCCTTATACAAATTATTTTCTACCACGGAGTGCATCAAAACATTCAGTCCCTCAGCAACCAATAAAAATAAGAAAGGGGAAAGAGGATCCCCTTGACGCAGGCCCCGTTGCAAGGGGAACTCATATGTGGGACTTCCATTCACTATAATTGAAGCAGTGGCTGTACTGACGCACTATTTTATCCATTTTCTCCACAATACAGGAAACGCCATTTTATTCATAACTGTATCCAAGTAACTCCAATCTACCGAGTCATATGCTTTTTCAAAATCAACTTTAAAAAGGAGCAGCTCCTTGTTTGATTTTTGAGCCTCATCAACCACCTCATTTGCAATTAAAATGCCGTCTAAAATTTGTCTGTCTTTCACAAAAGCCGTCTGAGTATCTGATACAACCCGACCAATGACCAACCTCAACCTATTGGCCAACACCTTTGACAATATTTTATATAGACACCCAACCAATGTTATAGGTCGAAAATCATTTAATTTTTTAGGACTGTCAACTTTAGGAATAAGAGCTATGAAAATTGAATTTATACCTATTGATAATTTTCTGTTCCTATGAAATTCGGAAATAAATCTCATAACGTCACCTTTGATGTCCTCCCATAATTCCTTGATGAAACCAAGATTAACTTCATCTGGACCTGGGCTTTTAAAGCTATCACAATCTCACACCGCTATTTTTACTTCAGTTTCTGTAAAGGGTAAAATTAAACTCCTTCCTTCCGCGTAAGTCAATTGCTTGAACAATAAATTTTCCGCCCTTGGTCTTGAAATGTTTTGTACCGCAAAATGTTCTTTGAAGTGTGAAAATACCGCATTCCGGATAGGCTGAACGCCTTCGAGAAGGTTGTCGTTCACCATCAACGATACAATGGAGTTTCTTCGACGACGACTAGAAAGCATCGAATGGAAAAACTTTGAGTTTGCATCCCCCTTTTTCAACCAACGAGACCGAGCCTGCTGCCAAGTAATACTAGCGTTAACACGTGACAAAGAATGAATGTCATGCGTTATATTCCTCATCTCCTCCAACTCTTCCAATGATAATCCACCATCATCCACTTGATCATCCAACACAGAGAGCCTATTTTTTAAACCCTCAATTTTTCCTGGTATATTTTTAGCATGAATAGAATGCCAATCCTTCAAAGCCGTCTTGATCATTTTTAATTTTTCCGGGAGGTCATAGCCGCCTCACCCTTCAACATCCAGGGACTTCCATTTCTCTTTTACAAACTGCTTATATCCTGACAAGTCTAGCCAACATTTCAACATTCTCACCGGATGGGGTCCCCAATTTTCCTCATCCACAGACAATTGAAGCGGACAATGATCAGACAAACCCCGCAGAAGGGCTACCTGAAAACAATTAGGCCACTAAAGACACCATTCTTCGGATAGTAAAAAACGATCTAACCTGCTCATAGTTGAACCACTCCTTTGAACCATGTGTACCGACGACCACACAACGGTAAATCTATCAACCCATTAGCATCAATAAAATGGCTGAAATTGTTAAAATCATAAACGACATTGTTCCCCCTTTTTGACCATCTTTCCTCCACATCTCTAACCGAATTGATATCCCCACACAAGCACACATTCGCACCACTTAACAACTGTAATCTTGTTGATAGAGATCCCCATAACGCCTGTTTTGCATGGAGTTCACAAGGAGCATAAATATTAAACAAATAGAACTCCTCATTTGTGCGGATAAATCGACCTTGAATATAAAGAACATGTTCCTGACTGCCAGAAGACCACACCTCCACTTCCTTTGTGGCCCACATAATTAACAAACCCCCCGAAGCCCCCACCGATGGATGATATGAAAAAGAATGATTTGAATCTCCCCATAACGAATTGCATAAAAAATCATCACACACTGATAGTTTTGTCTCTTGTAAACATAAAATGGATGGACTCTTCTCTCCCACCAACCTCCTAACTTCCCTTCTTTTATCTATACCTCCCAACCCCTGTACATTCCACGATATAAGCTTCATAACACACACCAACCACGCACACACCCACTCCACACCAAACTCCTACACTCCCTCCTCCTCATCATCTCTGTCATCAACCAAAGGCGTTAGCACATACCCTAATTCGACTTTCATGTACCGAGATAACACACTAAATTTATTGTGACAATTTCCTTTAAAATAAACACCTAGAATTTTACCAATGCACTGCGCATCCGCTGCCTTTGACACTTCACTTTCATTTAAAGCTACCCAGTTCGACCAATCATTATTCACGGAACCCAAAGATGAAGATTCATTTTGTGAATTTACATTCACCGCCTTTAGTGACCTTGTGACCTTCTCCCTTTGTCGACGTCGATTTTGAATTTTTTGTTTCAATACTTTCATAATTTTTGACTTCCACAAAACCTTCATAACCTATTCTCTATCACTGATTGGAAGCCTTGCCACTTTTTTTAGGGTAAGAAACAGATGTCTAAGTACTCCACCTGCTTTCTTTTTGACGTTGTTATTCGAGAGTCTCCCGCCATTACCTCCATTTACATTCACCACTTTTTTCAAACGTTTGTTTTTAGAAGAAATAAGACCTTTATCTCTTCACGGAACCCAAAGAACAAGATGTGCTGATTTTCCTTGTCTTTCGTTTCGACCCCACTTCCGCCACTGTTGATTGTTCTTCCGCAAATGGATATGAACCCCCCGCACGTGACGTTTCCTCATTACAGTCGGTCCCCTTTGTGGCTTGTTTTTCTATCTCCATACAGTAGCCGTCCTTACAAACAGAAGTCTCGGATAACATAGGTATTTCGACTGTCTGTTTAGCTATCGGTGGACTGTCCGAACCTCCATTAGTGTGAAAATTAGCAAGCCCCTTAATGGAGTCTGTAGTCTCCGACATTACCTTATCAGCGTCATTCAAATCCACACCTTCCATGCTATTTGCTGCCTCTAAATCTTGCACAATTTTCTTAGCTAATATCTCAACATTTTCAATGTTTTCAAAGTCGTCATGTATTTCCTCATTTTCTTGAGATTCAGACTCAACCTTATCCTCCTCATCATATAGACAAACATCGTCGCCTAAATGAAAACCTCATTCCTTGATGATTTTTATCTCTACCATCACACCATCCACTAGAATTTGATCCGAAGTATTTACCACATCTAATGAAGTCGTTGGAATCAACACCCTAGTGTAATCAAACCTTTCTCTATTAAAAGAGCAACTGTCAGTTCGTAAAAATCTTCCACAGTCTAGGACACATAATTTAAAAAAACTTTCATTCCAAACATGTATCGGTATTCCATATAATCGAATCCATGCACCCCTCTGAAACGGTAATACTTCCTCTTTCCAAGGCACCAAGTTTGAGAAAATTAACAATTAGAAAAGGAAGTTGTACGTGGGTTAAGCAAAAAAGTTAGTGTCCTGCAATTGTCGTGCTATTGGCTCTCGTGCCATATAACACTACTCAAAGTGGAAACTACGTCTAAATTGAAAGTAATGAAATTGACATTAATTATATTTCATCCGTCTCAAAATAATTGTCTCTTGAATATTAGAAAGAGAGTGGACATAGTAACATTTATCTACTATATTCTCTCTTCCTTTCTTTTTAACTATCATTTAAGAGTGCATATTTTGTGTTCTATCCAATTATAGTTTTCACAGTTTAATGGTACACTTAATTATAATTTTCTCATCTTACATGTTTCTGTTCAATAAAACTAATTAATGTTCTATATTTGAAAATTTTATTTTTCCAGTTACGTGTAAATTAAAACTTTAATGAATTTTTTTTTTATAAATAAGACCATTAACAAAGACTATTAACATTGTTTTTTCCTTTAAAAAAAACATTGTTTTTTTTGGGTACAAAAGACCATTAACATTGTTAAAATTTTCAAATGCAAAATATAAGAACAATTCTAATGAAAAATATAAAATAAAAGACTACATGATCGTAAATTTTTCATAAATGAATAATAGAGCTAAGTTTTGCCACTAAAAAAAAAGAGCAGAGCTAAATTTTGACTACTCTAAAGTTAAATAAAATTTAGTTTGCTTTACCACTATTAAAAAAGATGTGTAGAGAATTTAGACTAATGACAATTGTTTAACATAAAAGAGAGATAGAGCGTGTATGCAAAAAAATAAATAGGAATTTGTTGGAAAGAAAGGGGTAACTAATTTAATTTTTATTTTCTCTCTCATGTTTAATAGTTGAGATTCTACTTGAGAAAATTTGAGAGAAATTTCAAGGGAGACAATCCAAATCCTTAACTAATATTTGTTTGTTATGAAAGAAAGACACGCTAAATTTACTAAAAAGAGAAAGTTTGCGCATAAAACTATGAATTTTTTGATACATTAAAATGATGTTATAATAAGGAAAAAAAACCTCCAAAGATTCACTTTCTTAGTTAGATGCTAATATTCTAAAACAACACTTAAAAAGAAACAAAGGAAGTAGTAAAATATACAAACAAAAAAAAAAAAGTGAAAACTTATTTTGGTCGTTCATATTTTTTAAAGGTTCAAATTTTTTTATAGCAAAAAAAATTCCCTTCCATAAAAAAAAGTAATACTCCGTCTGATTCTATTTTTTTCATAAAATATATTTAAATCAATGAAAATTGATGTATCCAGTTTAAAATTTGGTCTAAATACATTAAATTTAGTTGATCAAAATGTCTCGTATAAATAAGATGTAAGATGAAGTAATAAATTTATCCTTGTCAGTTTTATATAGATATAAATTCATAATTAACGGGGAATGAAAATTCATAATTAATTTGTCCATCATTTGAAAATTCCAAAATTTTATGGTGAAAGCTTTTATGATATATTTTAACCATATCTAAGAAATTAGAGAATAAAATTTAACGTATATGTTTACTCGGAACAAAATTGCAATTTTACACGTTTTAGTTAAAAAATAAAAATAAATTGAGGCTTAGTTGAAATGTTGCGAAACATTACCGATCATGTCTATGTTTATTTTATAGAGGTGTTTGCAAAAAAACATATTTAAAATTCAATTTATAAGTTGAGATTTTCCTTGTTTCTATTTTGAGTTTTTTCTGCTTTTAAAAATTCATAATTAACTCTTCAATTGTTGAAAAATTATAATTTTATATTGAAAGTAATATTTCAACTTCCCAAGTATGCATTAAAAAATCATAAAAAAAATTCAACTTTTAGATTATTTTTTTGACTTTATATTTATAGAAAAAACTATGACGTTAAAAATGTGAAAAAAGCTCCGATTACAAAGATATAATTTGTATTTCTAGAGATTATTTTCAGACTTCATGTCTATTAGATAGTCAATTTGAACCACTAACGCATAATTCATTATTATAATAGAGAAATTAATTATGTCATAATACGACAATGTCAATACCTTGTTTGAGTATTACTTTTGTCAAAAAAATTAAATCGTGAGAAAATTGTTCTAGCACTGCAATCCTTCTTTATCTTGACAATGCCTCCCAAAGATACCTACCTCATGCCTAAACCTTCTCCTTCTTAAAATAAGTTTAATTAAAAATATTAGACATTGAGGTCGAACTATCCATGTGCTCTCTGAGTGTGCATTCTTCTTATTGCGTAAACGAAGCCTCGTGTCGGTTAATAAAAATTTGATTATACCAACCTCAACTCTTCTCAATTCAGTAAGCTCACCCTAAACTCAGTTGTAGACCATTTTCAGCTAACAAATTAGAATAATTTTTTAGATAAACACATATATACAAGAAATCCTTAGATTAGGAAAAGTTCCCAAAAATTTTAATAGAGCATTTTTGTATTGGTTCAATCACATATATTGTTAATTTATTATCCGACTACGACAAACGGGTTATGAACTTTGAAGATGTCAACCCAGTCCTCTTTGCAGAGTTTAGCTTACGTTAATCTTTTATGATTCTCAAACACACAAAAAATGCTTGGTAATTACCCTAAATCAAAACACAATATATTTTAGACTAAAATATTGATGTACAACAAAGGTGAACATAAACGTGAAAACTAATATACAAGCAAGCATCTAGATCACACCCACACACCAAGAATAAATTAAATGAATTAAAAAAAAATGTATACAAAGAAGTTATATTTCAAATTTTCAAGTGGCCTAATGCTTATGGGTTGCTTTGGAATACTTGGTCTTGATCCAGTGGAGACTAACGGAGGTACCATCCTTTAATTTCTTCATGCCGGTAGAGGCCACTCCTTTGGTTTTACCTAAACCTTCCCCAAACTTTTCCTTGTATTTTGCTGTGCTCTTGTTGTTATTGGTATCAGCCATAATAGGGTCTGGACCATTGTCCCATTGGTCTGCCCAAGAAGTTCCATATGAGTTGTACACGTTCCCATGATTCATAGCTTCTCGATCTAGTTCTTTCTTTGTTCCACCGAAAAAATGGCTTTGTATATGAAGTTCAATTGAAGGATTACCAATTAATTATGCAGTGTGTATATAATGATGAATGATAGGCATATTTATACTAGTAGTCGTCGATTCTCTCAAAAAAAAAAAAAATACTAGTAGTCGTTGATATATTTTATTTTGAACAAACTAGTCGTCATTGATTACAAAAATCAATTATATCCAAATGCATGAGCTGTTTAGGCGTGTTAAATTTAGCACGTGAAGGACTGTCTGCAGTTATGTTATTTATAATTTTTATCGGTTACACAAACCAAGACAATCAATAAATGTTACTCCCTCGTCCTGCAATAGATGACCATTTAAAAATGTGCAATTTTGACCTAACTTATTTTGACCATATTTTTCTACTAATATACAAAGATAAATAATATCATATAAGATGTCATTAGATTCGTCTCGATGAGTATTTTCAAAATACCAACTTTTCATAATTTTTTCAAATATATTATTCAAGATATTTAAGCTCAAAATTATGCATTGACATGTGTAATAGGGTCAACTGTATCATGTATTATGGGACGGAGAGGGTACTACTTTTTTTTAGCTTTCACACCGGTTTCCGACCCACCAAAGGTGGCCGACTAATCCGGCTCGTGCGTAGAGGCATGCGCACTGGTTGGGAATCGAACCCGGTATTCCCCAGGTACGTCCTTGGAAGGAGCTCCTTGCCACCGGAGCCCCTTGGTTGGAGGGGTACTACTTTTGATACAGTTGTTTTTACTTTTACTATAATGACCTTATTAATTTAATATTTCATTTCATATGTTTCTCTCTCCGCAATAAATATCTAAGGCTAATATTGGTAAAACATCATTTAATGTTGCATTGAACTTTGAAAGTGGCAGTTGAATAGGAACAAAAATTTTCTCCAAAAGTGACAATTGAAAAGGAACGGAGGGAAGATTTAACAATACTTATCAAATTTGTCAAAATAACAATAATAATCAAATAATTAAAAGCACATTCTTCTTTATCTAAAAATATTACAATCTTTTACTAAAAAATGGCCAAATATTGAAGATTGTCTTTTTTTTTTACAAATGAAGATATTGTTTTTTTTTGGTGCATGAATATACATTTTTTAATCAACAATTTTTCCCTATTGAGTCTTTTTAAAAAAGCCTAATAATATCGCATGGTCTTGACCAAAAAACCAAATACTATATTGCATGGAGAGGAATTATTTTTAATGTTACGGACGCCACCATGTTCAACAAAGACGTCCGTCTAGTTGGAACCTTCTCTTGCGAAGTTTATTTGACCAATTGTATTGATAAAAAAATACATGTGGATGTTTGGACCAACATCAACCTATTTATTTTATCTTATATTCACCGTGTTTATGCTCCACTTTCCGTGTTTATTCTAAAAAGACCTCTCTTAGAAGCTTCAAGGTCCATCTGGATATATGATTTAATTTAATTTAATTTATACAGAGAAACTGAAAATATGAAGTCAAAGAATTGCACTCCAACAAAATGGACTGGCACATTCTGAGGTGGCCGGGGTAATGAGAAATGAATGATTAAGAAATTGTGAAATTTTTCTCTTCCAACATCTCTTACGTCCCTTAGAATTTTCCTTTTATATCTATCTATTTCGATTGTAGCAAGATCGATAAAAGAAAAAAAGCTTCAACTTTTGGAATATCATTTGTAACGAAACAACGCAAGATTAAAGAACTTCGCGAGGGCGACTTAATTTGGAAAACTATTCCACCAATAGAAAAAAAAAATACTTTAAAAAAATATGGAAGTTGTCGCGTCATTTTTTGGAGATCAAAGTTATTTGATTAGCGTTTGACTCACTAATTATTTCACGACTGAACATTTTAATTTTTTAAGAAAATGGAAAAAAAAGTTTGAACTACCAGTTGAGGCTAGTTACATAAAGGGAAGGTATTAACACCTTTATGCCTCCTACAAGAATCTCTTACTTGCTTTTAAAAATGAAATTTGAAATGATAAAAGAAAAAAAAGACCTAATTTATCTACATTTTTTATTGTTTGGAAGGACGAATGTCCTTTGCCTACGTACCCATGGACGATCAGAACCTCGTAGTTCAGGGTAAAAATTGAGTTTGATTTGTTTTGTGTTTTTTATTAGTTTTGGAAAAAAGTTTAAAATAAAAGCCAAGTGACAAAAAAGAATTTGTTTGTATTTTTTAGATTAAAAGAAAAAATGACTCAAGGTATAATTAAGTTGATTGAAATTTGATTAAGAAAATAAAAATAAAAAGGGATCACTTGATTGAAAATCAAGGTTTATTATGAAAATATTTTTTTGTGATTTTTGGTTATTTGCAATGTTTTTGTTGTTTTTGAATATTAATTTAAAACATAAATAAAGCTAACGTGACAATAAAAATAAAAACGCGAGAATTTCGTAGTGACATTGGATCACCACAAAATCCCTTAATCTAATCTAATTTTTTTTGCATTTTTTTTGATACATAAAGCAGAATAAATAAATAAATAAAAAGGCACATGCATGATTCTTCTCATTTATATTTACATTGGACCTAAATACATTCTAATTGCTGGAAAATAAATGACAAAAATTAAAATGCTAAATAGAAATAAAATGAAATGCAAAGATACTAAAAAGAAATAAAATGCAAGAAAATAAAAGAAATAAAAGAAAGGGACAACCGAATGGACAAAATTACCGAAGGGACAAAATTCCGAAGGGACTTTTTCGAAGGGACAAAAAAAGAGAGAGAAAAAAAAGAATAGTTCGTCAACACAAGTTAAAGGAGGGAGAAGAGAGAAAAGTTCTTTGACAACTCAAGAGAACTTTTGATGTCTTTTGAAGTGTGGAATGAGGGCTCTATTTATAGGTGAAGAGGTTGATGAGAATGAAAAAGTAGTTTAATGGTTTTTGATGGTGATTTGAATGGTGAAATTTAAAAGAGGAATGTGAAAGTTGACACTTGACTTGAAATTTTTTGGACCTTGGACATTTTATTTTTGGACCTATTCTAAGTAATAAAGAAAAAAGAAAATCAAATAACCTAAATAAAAAACAAAATAAAATAAATATAAAATTAAAATAAAAGATGGAAATAAAATAAAATAAAAACTAATAAAAATAAAATAAATAGAAAAGACTAATAATAAAAATAAAATAAAAGGCGGACCCGAAAACGAATAAAAAATGAGGTATTTTAAAATACCTCTCTGCCAAAATTTCCTTTTAAAAGTCAAGTCTATTCAGGGTTAGACGGCGTATGAATGTAGAATCTTAGTTCAAAAATTGGGGTATGACAGATGCCCCTATTGAAGTTTCTTAGTTCGGAGGTTTGAAGATGAAATCTTTGAGTTGAGGGGCCGAAGAGACTTAAATATAGAGTACGCCATTTTTGACCTAAGATGCTATGAAATGCTTGTGAAATGCTCGTGATGTAATTATGAATGCAAGACGGAAAAAACGGTTTAACTGGGAGATAAACAAATGGGATACCCAAGTTCATTGAAGAAAAGGGATCCGACTCCACTAGGGGTAATGTAGTTTCACTGGGAAAAATAGTTGTCTACTATCTGTATGATAGCTGTATGAAGACAAGAGATATGTATTACCTACTATCGGGATCGATAGCTGTATGAAGGTAAAATGTAAGAAAAGGATATTGTCTGCTATCTGTAAGATAGCTGTATGAAGACAAATGACTTGGATTACCTACTACCCGTATGATAGGCGTATGAAGGTAAGATGAAAAAGACACTGTCTACTATCTGTAAGATAGCCGTATGAAGACAAATGACGTGGATTACCTACTATCAAGATCGATAGCTGTATGAAGGTAAGATGAAAGAAGACATTGTCTACTACCCGTATGATAGCCGTATGAAGACAGATGACAAAGATTACCTACTGTCAGGATCGATAGCTGTATGAAGGTAAGATGAAAGAAGACATTGTCTACTACCCGTATGATAGCTGTGTGAAGACAAATGACATGGATTACCTACTACCTGTATGATAGCCGTATAAAGGTAAAGTTGAAAGAGACATTGTCTACTATCTGTAAGATAGCCGCATGAAGACAGATGACAAGGATTACCTACTACCCGTATGATAGCCGTATGAAGGTAAAATGAAGGTGAGATCTTGTGATCAAACACACTAGGGATGACACTTATGAGAGAATGACAAGTAAATGCAAAGTTGTTCGTTGGTTAGAACTGACCACTTGGCATATGGTAAAAAGGTAAACTCAAGTTGTCCGTTGAGTAGGACTGACCACTTGAAACATGACAAAAATGTAAACTCAAGTTGTCCATTGTTTAGGACTGACCACTTGAAACATGAATGAAAAGGTAAACTCAAGCTGTCCATTGTTTAGGACTGACCACTTGAAACATGATGAGTAAGAGCTGAAGCAGCTGAACAAGACTTTGGGTGACTAATGCAACCATGTGTGAATTGATGTTGTGCATATGATGTGTATGAATATGTGAAAGTGTTAATGTATGAATGTATAGTGTATAAATGTATGAATGTAATTTGTATGACTGTATGAACTGTATATGACAGGTGACTCGATGAAATGAGACAAGACGGGTAAGCTGGGAAGTGGATCGATATCGCAGTACCAACACTCGGCAAGCTTCCTTGGAGATGGTATCCTTGGGGACCAATTAAGTTGCTTACAGGGTAAAATCCAGGACGAAGTAGCAACCGATGCCTCCTGGGGGAGAAACCCACTGTTAAAAGTCTGGAAGAAGTCGCCATTTATAAACCGACACAGAATGTTCTTCCATTGACACACTTTAATCGTCATGCCTTTTTATTTTTTTCTTTTTGAATCCCTAACTTTTGCCTGGATCCCCCTTTCGGGTTTTCAATCCACCGGGAGTATATTCCTTTTTTATGCCCCTAATTTTTGCCTGGACCGCCATTTCGGGTTTCCAGTCCACCGGGACGCTCTCTATTGCCTAAGCCACCTTTTTTAGGTTTTCAACTTAGCGGAGCTTTTCATTTTTTGTATGTATATATCTTTATATATATATATATATATATATATATATATATATATATATATATATATATATTTTTTTTTTTGATTGTGACAGCATCTTGCTCAAAGCAGAGGTGCTCTCCATAGTGCTTAGTCATGTTTCTCTTCCGGAGTGTAACCGTTCTCGAGGCGGACGTTGATGTATGTTTCTATTTTTGATGTATTGCCATCAAAAATAGAAGAAATTTTGCAAATAGAATAAATGAGAGTTCCAAATAAATGGGCACATGCTCAAATTTGATGAATTGAGTGGTGACCTGCCAATGACATGACTCCGCGGATCTTTGAAATTTTTGGAAAATTGTAAATATAATGGGGAGGTACATTGAACACAATAACTGTTATACTCCCTACAACTTTGAATACCCCTGTTCCGAGTCTTTGATCTGCAGATGCTTCGAATCGAAGGTCTTTTGATAGCTGGATACCCCAAGTGGATCGTGCTTGACTGATGCAGTTACTTTGTCATGATCCTTATCTTTTCCATAGATCGCTCCTTCGGGTTTTCAATCTATCAGGATAATCATTTTTGTTCATGTCTCTAATTTTTGCCTGGACCGTCCTTTCGGGTTTTTAGTCCACCGAGACGCTCATTTTTGCCTAAAACGCCTTTTTAGGTTTGCGACTTATCGAGCTTTTATTTTTTTTGACAAAGTATTTCTTGACTGCTTTAGCATTCATAGGACGTGCGAGTTTGTCACCATCCGTAGTCACAAGAGTCACTGCACATGGGCCTTTCTAATTAGGCGTCCACTTGCCCCTGGAGTCTGGTTGTAAAGATAGTGTCTTTTTGGGCACGAGGTCTCTTTATTGAATTTCATGGGGACGAACCTTCATGTTGGAAGTTTGTTTCAACCTCTTTTGATATAGTTATACAAGGTCGTCATGCATTTAAGTTCAATCGAGCTCAGATTTTAGCAGAACTCCTATTGACGAGACTTTGACCTTCACGGGAAGCATGGCCTTCCTAACGTATGTTAAGGAAAGAGGGGGATGCCCTTGTCGAAATGTGTAGTGAAGTACAATACTCATGAAGTGCAGATAGTAGCATCTCGTGCCAGTCTTTGTAAATGAAAGCCATATTCTGGACAATCTTCTCGATATTTTGGTTGCAGCTTCAACGACTAAGATGCCCTAGTAGGCGAGAGATTTTGTCGGGAATCTCTTCATTTCCCTCTTCTTCATCCTCGGATACAAGGAACTGAAAGTTGGAAAAGAGTACATGGTTAATGTGTTCAACGGGCTTATCAATTTTTAATCTGCATTTTTGTTTGATTTTAAAAAGTGAATTATTGTATGCAGATATTTGGAAATGATTAATCTTTAGGTTCTTTGTATTATCATTTTTCCAGAAGAAGCACAAAATAAAAAATAAAGTCAGGATCAAAATGACCTTTTTATTAATGATGACAATACTTAAAGCAAAAATCCCTACACAAGTTCACTTTTCTAACGCCCTAATTGTTTTTATTTATTTTATTAAATATAGAGTTTATTTAATTGAATTATTTTATTTATGTGATTTGTTGATGTTTATTTAAATGGATTTATTTGTTATCA
>Ga0315914_1000394_pt1 | contig 52573 bp, 24 predicted proteins | sample MpolenodulesMG_FD_203920 | JGI IMG/M metagenome (GOLD analysis project Ga0315914, IMG submission 203920) | Medicago polymorpha root nodule microbial communities from Los Angeles, California, United States - elongated nodules | ecosystem: Host-associated > Plants > Roots > Nodule | place: USA...
TAATAACTCAAAGTGTATTTACTTTAATCCTCCTATTTTATTAACCTAAGATTATAGTTTCATGGATGCAAGGATGATGAAACTTCTTGTCCATGGTCATCAACTAGCCAAAAGCACCATTCCATCCTACTAAAAATATCCATAAACATGCCCCATAAAATAAGAGTTAAACTGCCACTAAAAGTTATTAACAATAATGGTTATTGATTTTTGGGGTCAATCCAAATTCAATTCTATGAAAAGAAAACATTTGCATCTGACTCATTCTTGGTTGTAAAACTTAGTGATTACCAATTGTGGAAAAACAAGATTGAAAACACACAAAAAAAACCTAAATGTAAACCTTCAACCAAAATGTTATAGAACAAATTTGAGATAGAGACCACCTTCAACCCATGATGAAGAGAGTGAATCAATTGCGATTGGGAGGAGGCGATGAGATTGAGTTATCAATGGCGAGTGAGGTAACACGACGGTGACTGAGACCAACGTCCATGAGGAAACGAAGAGAGTGGGAGGAGATCGAGCGGTGGGGAGGAGACAGAGCGAGTAGGAGAGACAACGACGGTAGCCTTCATCCCGGATTGAGGGAAAGAGGGATGGAACTGAGAGAAGGGGGCACAAAGTTTCAGATTTTTTTAATTTTAATTTAGTTTTGTTTACTCTTATTTTAAATAAAACAAAAAATCCACTATGGCAAATGATGTCACATGGGATGTGTGTATGGTTCAAGAGAGGTGTCTGCTTAAAATTATCCTATTATTAAAGGTGAACTCTAACCATTAAGCTTACATAACAAGAAGAAAAGGTATTTTCATAGGTATTTTCGAAAATAATATATGATAGACCATTTTTTTTAAAGAATATCTGATATATCTTAAAGGTGAGATTTGGTTGAATGTAAAGTACACAATTAGTTGGTGGAAATAAATTATTAAAGTGGCATCTAATACGTATCTCTTTCAATAATTTTAATAAAATGTTACATTTGTTCTTCATTTTGTATTATTATGAAATTCTTTTTTTACTAAAAATGATATTGGTTCACATTTGAACTATTCTTTAACTATCCATATTAGATTGACCCATAAATTAAACTCTTATTTGTAAAATTATTACACTCCAAACTTATCTTGATGCTACGGTACATATAATGAACAGGAAAATGTTATAAAAACAAAGAGTGTAAAATACATGCTATTCTGCCCCTCCTTGGCTCTCTTTCTTAATGGATTGTGCTGGACAACATATGCTCTATTCCACCCCTTGGACATTTATCTCCTGGTAATTTATTTATATATATTATTGTGAGTTTATGATTGTAGTTCAATTGGATGAAATATTTTTAATCAACCCATTGTTAATTATAATATACATTTGTACTTAATATTGCAGATTAGCAGTGTTATTGGAGCAGTCTCAGGACTTGTTCAGCTCATACTATATGCTTATTTCTGGTGCAAGGGAGAAAACAATAACGATAATGTTAATCAATTATCTAATGATGATGTTCATCATGTTCCAAATCCAGTTGTGCAGTCGACAATCACAATTCAAATAGGCTAAAAAGAATCTTTTCATATTCATACTCCAAAGAAAATAAGTTTGGTCTACACTTAGTTTAGAGAATTTCTTGTCCATGTTTATGTTTCTCGGCGTCCAATTTTTTTTAACTTTTCATTTTGTTTTTATTCAGATTGTAGAATTTGAAGCATATATAAATGAAATTTTGGATTATAAAATCCAAAATCTATCAAAATGGAATAAATCACATCCAATCATGTATTTTATTAGTTCGACAAATAGTTTGTCAAAATAGCTTAACATTTCAGTTTATATAATACGAACTATGTCAAACCCTTGCGACACCATTTTTTTAGCAACATTGAGATTCTTTTTAGCAACATTGAGACTTTTTCATTGAAGGACCTTAAACAACTTTATTTTGTTTGTTCGTATTGATATTCAATTGATGTTTGTATTTATCAGATAGATACAAACATCAATTGAACGTCAATGTGAATAAAAGAGAGAGAAAATAAACTTGTATGTCCTTAACATTATTGTATAACTGGACTACCAACACAATTCTATCGATATCTAATTTTTTGTTTGGATCAGAGGACTTCTCCACTCATTTTTTTTGTTAGAGTGATCAAAATATGTCGTTGGGATGTTATGTCTCTGTCATATAAAGACTTGACATAAAAATACAAGCCCACATTTTTGAATTCAGAATGTAATTTTAAGTTACCATAAATGTCAAAATGGTAGGGTCAGGGCATTGATTTTGCTAGGCTTGTTATAAAGATTTTGAGTCAATTAAGAAATTGCTAGGTATGTTGTTTGCGAACACAACAAAGGGCCTGGTCCCCCCCTTCTAGAGGTTGATCAATTCGTACCAGTCTACTTCATTCACAACTTGTAAAAATGTTTTTACCTTAAACATAATTTGAACCTCAAATTTTTTATTCTGAAATTTTAATACCAATGTTATATCTGTTTCTAGATGTGACATTTGTAAAAAAAAATAGTTGTTTGGATACAATTATTCTTTAATATATTAATAGAGTGATCTCAGTTTTCTACTGGACCACATTCTTTATAGTATAGAACAAAACATACTATAAAGTCTGGTATAAACTCATGTAGAAAAGATAAATACTTAATTCCTACAAGCCAAAGTGAAAATTCTAAGTGTCCTAAAATCTGAGAAACTTAAGGTTAGGTAATACTTATAAACCACTAATTAACAAGCACAAGTGATTTATGATTCTGATCATAATCAAAATAAAACTTATTCTCAGCTCTTGAATCAGAACAGAAACCAGCTTTCATTTTCTTGATAAAATCCTCACATTTCTTATTTAGTTTCTCTGTCTCATCTTCATCAATTATCATAGGATCATTTTCCTCTTCTTCTTCAATATTCATATTTTCTTGGTCCACTATCACCAAACTCTTCACTTCTTCATTTTCTTCCATAAGAGCATTTCCATCTTCTCTTTCTTCATCTTCTTCTGCTTCAATAACCACATTTTCTGGTTCCACTATCATCAAACTCTTTTCTTCCTCTTTTTCTTCTTCTTGGGATTTACTTTCCATAACGTCATCACCATCAATTGGTTCTGTAACCTCTGATTCTGATATGTAAAATTCAAACCGGTTACTCTTCTCGGGTTCAAGGACATATTCAATGCTTTGATGAGTGGTTGATGAAGAGGGATTGATTATAGTTGAATATAATGCTATAAAAGCAAGAAGGATATTGCAAAGAAGGAACATATAACTCTTGTCAATGGTGTAGTAGCTGCTAGAGAATTGCACAAGGAATGGCTTAAAGGAGTGAGAGAGTAAAGGAAGCAAAGAAAAAAGAACACAGAACAGAGAAAAAGAGAACAGAAACTTGAGATTGTGAGATTGAAACAGCTTAAAAGAATCCATGTCTTGTGTTTTTTGAACCTTAAACCTTTGAATATGCTATGACATGTCTTGCTGTTATATATATATATATATGGTGAAAAGCTAGGTGTGAAAAGGAACGTGTGGGCCCATGGTAATTACTTGGAAAATGTCTCTTACAATATTGATGACTTTGATTGGGGGACAATATCCCAAGTCAGTCAACTATGTTTTTTAATAATTTAAACATATAATACTAAACCGAGTGAAAAAAGATCCCAAGTCAGTCAACTAGCAATTTTTAATTTTTTTTTTTCCAACTGACTCATGGGAACGCAATTTTTAGTCATTTAATTAAGGAAGTAGTGTTGATGAAAAAAAGTTGAGTGTCATTTTAAAAAAAATCCTATATGTTTATTATAATGAAGTTAAAATTTCAATTGCGCGTGAAAAGTTTTAAAATATCAAACTCTTTGTAACTACCAATTGCATTACTAATCAGCCTATTAAGCACCCTTAAAAACATCAATCTATTAAGCAAACTAAAACTAGCCTAAACATGTGTGCTTTTCTAAGATCATCTGTTCATGGTTTGCCTATTAATTTAAAACTTCAATTTTGTTGAAATACGACCTAAAATTCTTTGAAGATGAAAAACAAGTGTATGAGACCATTTTTTTTCATCTATATACAAGTCAAGATTTGGAATGACAGCGAACGGTGGTGAAGTCTAAAGAGCAAGTTTGCGAGATAAATTAAATTGGCTCTACTAACATTATATTTTGCGAGATAAACTCGTACTCTTTCATAAAGACCACAAGTAGAAAATCAGATAAAAATAAAAATAGTATATTGTTAGAGGAATATTAGTCAATAGGTAAACTACAGACTATTAAAAAAAATTCCTACTCTAGTCAAATTATTGGCAAGCAAAAAGGAAATAGGTCGAAACACAAAGACCACAAGTAACATTGTGTACAATATGTAAGTTACTCAACTAGCGAATAATCTACTTCATACGGTAGATGTCTAAAATACCAATCGAAGTTGAAGGAATGTGTTCCATGAGGAGGTGTTGTATCCTGGGAGGATATGCGCTTATGAGGCGAATAAAATTCTCAAGGACAGTGACTATGTCACGCCACAGGTTACTTAACAGTGTGCTGTTTTGCAGGTTTCCTCTAATTTTGACTTGTGGCGATTTTGTTGGAGATGTGTCGGCACCCAAATTCGATAAGTTTCACTTGTTCTCTAATTTATTTTTAGTTGTAATTGTTTGCTATTATTACTTGAGATGATTCTATGTCATTATTATACAACAATCTTGAGGATTTTATTTTAATTGATGAAAAGAAAATTATGAGAATTGAAGGGATACTTGAAATTGAATCATTTTGTTCCTCTTCTTAATGTAATTGATGTTTGACGTGATGATTGTTTAATATTGAACTTCATGGTCGATAACTATGGTTTTCTTTATAAGTGTCTGTTGATGCCATGCTAATATAGCTTGTAAAACTAAGGTCAGCTTAGATGATTATTTGTTTATATTGTTGTGGATGAGAGAGCCTATTGACACTGACATGTTTTGTTTATTTTAACTCCTACCATTCTTCTATAACCCAAGTCATGTTATCATGATCTTTCAATTTCTAATCATGTTTATTTGTAAAATTGAAGGATGCTCGTTGATGCTGAAAATTTTGATAGCGGTGGTAAACCTTTGATTTAAAGAGAACGGCGAATAAGTTGCAGAAAATTATACCGTGGATATGTCACTCAGGTTCTATCTACTCCATCTTTATTTGTTGTTAACTAAAGACTCATTTGTGTTAATTACCAAAATATGTGTAACTAAGATATTTGGTGCAATTTATGCCTGATATGAATTTATGGATATAGTACCTAATTTTTGTGGGAATAATATGTTGAAATTTGATTTGATTATAAATATTTTATCAGATTCTTAATTTATTATCATAGAACTAATTGGTGAATATGGATATGAGTTTTGGTTACTTATAAGCAACATGTGAAATGGTTGAGTCTTTGGTTCCCTTCAAATAATGAATATTTTTTTTTTTTTGGTACATTCAAATAATGAATATTATTATGATGATGTTTAGAGCCTAATTTATATGCTCATATTCAATGTTTGCATAGTAGTATGTTTAATTAGTCAGTTGATACTTCTTTTACTTAATAGTTTTAATATCACTTATTTTTTTATAATCAATTAAGTTGTTATGTATTTAGTTCTTCTTCATGGTATCATATCGTGTTCAATTATTTATATGTCATGGACAATGATTGAATGTATATATATGACTTTTCCAAATGTTAAGAGATTCTGATTAGAAGCAGCTCATTGCACCCTCCGTATATCTCCGTATATATGTATTATTATTATGTAAAGCCAATAGTGCTAGATTTATGTAGAAATCTCTATTTAATTGCAGAGTATTTAATTTGTGGCAATGGTAACATGTTTCTTTCAATAAAGTGAAAAACTCTGAGCATAAATTTTCGTGATATGTCTATTTAATTTATGTGAAACATACTTAAATATATTTTGTTTGAGGGACATTTTAATTTGCAAGAATTTAGTCTCATCTGTGTATATATGTATTTTCTGAAACCAAGTTGATGTGAGTGTGCAATGAGAACATGAACATTGATTTGAGGAATTTTGTTTGATTGTGAAACATTATTTAATTATATTATTGGAAGAAAAATAGAGAAACTCAAAAATACATATGAGATATGTAAGAGTGAAATGAGTGCAATAGAGGTGTTATGTTGTCGCTTAAAATTAATTTAAGTAGACTTGAATATATTTTTGCGGCACATGATAAACTCATGAGATATATATTAAGATACACCTTAAAATATTGGTGACATATATTGCGGATTATCCATTGTATTAAAATAATACAATGATATTTGATTTACCTATGTGTAGATTTAATTTTCCCAATGTAGGGGTGTCGCCACTTGAAAAATTGTTCAAATAGACCTGTATAATAAATCCACACATAGAGTTATATTTTCCCAATGTGGGGGGTTTGTCACTTAGAATTTATCTAAGTAGACCCGATAACATATATCAATAAGTCAGTTTGACAATATATGAGATATTGTTTAAAAGTGGATAAACCATTGTGTTCAAATAATACAATGATGTTAATTAGATATGAATCCAATGAGAATAAATTTATAAGTAAATTTATCTTATTGATGAATATGTTGTCGCTCAGTAAACAACTAAGCAGACCTGTATGAATTTATTACGAAGAACAAGTTTATAATTGTTAACTTGGTAAATATGAGATTAATTGACTGAGAGACGTCTTAGTCAATATTCTTTGATGAAATTTTTTTTTTGTCTCATCAATGTGTGTAAAGTACGTACTAATAAAGCCCCTGGGATGAAATAAATTGTGAGCATCGAGGGGATTGAGGCTTAAGCCAATCGAAATTGACATGTGATAGGAACCCAACCTTTGTGATTGGAGATCCCATGAAGAAGGTTCAATGTGGTAAGAACAAGTCACATGTTAGTCCTGCTAGCGCTAAATTTAATCCTAGTCTCTTTCCTATGGTGTATTTGAGTAAGTGTTAGACACTACAATATTGAGAGGATAAGCTATAATGCTTTCAACGATTATCCCTTATGGGTGGTGTATGACTTGCAGCATACACTTGATGAAATCGCCTATATGAGTGTCAAGTGGGGCCGCTTGCATGAGATCTTGGCAAAATCTCTAGAGCACTCATGAATACCCGGCACGCACATGACCTATTAGCGAACAACCGCGTAACAACAAGAATTGTGGAAGTGTAATGTGATTGTGAGACCTCTAACATACAACAAGTGTCTTGGGTTCCATAGCTTGCTAAACCAATTCACTGTGTGTTAAATGATTTTATTCAATTTACCTTAGGTTTTAAGCCATGTTAAATGATTTTATTTTTTTTGAAAGGAGCCATGCTAAATGATGTACTCTGTCAATTTGCAATTTGAATGAATATAATTTATTTTTTTAAAAAAAAAAAACAAGAAAAAATAATTTAGTACATACAATTGTCCCCAAATAGGTGTTTTAGGAACCCAATAAAATGCATGCATGCACAATAGCTTTCTAGGATTCGTTCACCTCACCATTTTCATCTTCTAATTAACAGTGAACAGCCACATTTCAATGGCGGAGGAAGAGAACAACCACATTGTCACGTATATAGTGAAAATCGAAATCACACTCACAGTCCCAGACCCAGAAGAACCCATTCATGACGATGAAACACTGCCTACATTGAATGTTGGCGCTGCTGAAATGGCATCATTGAACAACGGTGAAGGTTCGGTTGAAGCTGGTGATGTGGCAGCCGCAGCAGCAGAAGAGTCTGTTCTTGATCGAGAAAAACAAGCTATGAATGGTGGCCCCGCTGAAACTGCGTCGTTGAATAACTGTGAAAATTCGGTTGAAGCTGGTGATGTGGCAGCCGCAGCAGCAGAAGAGTCTGTTCCTGATCGAGAAAAACAAGCTATGAATGGTGGCCCCGCTGAAACTGCGTCGTTGAATAACTGTGAAAATTCGGTTGAAGCTGGTGATGTGGCAGCCGCAGTAGCAGAAGAATCTGTTCCTGATCGAGAAAAACAAGCTATGAATGTCGGTGCCAATACGGTGGAGTCGCTGTTGACGGACGATGAAATGGCAGCTAGGGATTCTTCCTCAGTTAAAGCTGCTATGGAGATAATGAAATGCGGAAGAAAGAGTTTTGCAGAAATTCAGAAGAGGAAGATGGATGAAGAAGCGTTGTTAGGGAGCATAACAAAGGAAGAAAGAGACGTGGCAGCCGGAGGCTCTTCATCGTTTCAACCAGAGAGAAAGAAACGCAGCAGAAAGAGAAAAGCGGTGAAGGAAACCACCGAAAATGAGGTTCCACAAGTCCACAAGAAACTTAATACCAAATTAAGTTCAGAGGAATCCTTAGCGTGCCATCAATGTAAAAGAAGTGATAAGGGCAGGGTTATAAGATGCACAAAATAACGGAAAAGATATTGCATACCCTCTTTGAACAATTGGTAAGGGGAACCCTTAACCCACTGTTTCACTTTGTTTAACTTGCTTCATTTTGTGTCGGTTGGTTCTATTGCAAAGATTACATGTTTCAATTTTGGTTGATGAAATATTGATATTAACTATGTTTTTTTGGTTGTGTCTTGTTAAGGTATCCTAAATTGAATGAGAGCGATGTTGCCGAAGCATGTCCTGTGTGCTGTGATAATTGCAATTGTAAAGCATGCTTGCGATCTTTTAAACTCATCAATGTCGGTGATCGTCTCTTCTAGATTAACTATTTTTCTCATTTTTCTGTATTGTATATTTGAAATGTATCCATCTGGTTTACTATAGGAAATGAAGCATAAGGTCGAAACCAACAATGATGAGGAAGTCGAGTTCTCTAAGTATATGTTGAAAGGACTTCTTCCACATTTAAGACGGTTGGATGAAGAACAAATGATTGAGAAGGAAAGAGAAGCCAAAATACAAGGTATTCCTTTATTGTCAGCAATAATTTTTAGTTTCATATATTTTTCATTTTATAATTTGATATTCGGATGTGAATTACAGGCCTCTCACTCTCAAAGCTAAATATAAAACCGGCGGATCATGCTAAAGATGAGTGTGTGATCTGGTAAGGACTGATTTGGTATATTAATCAATGTTGTCTTTATTTATTCTAATGCATTATAGTTGTTGATTTCACACTTTTTGTAGTGACAACTGCAAAACATCAATATTTGACTACCACAGAAGCTGTACAAAATGCCGCTTTGACCTTTGTCTCCTCTGTTGTTGCGAGCTCCGTGATGGGAAGATTCTAGGTGGTGCAGATCCAATTGAGCTCGAGTATGTATCACAGACTGAGGACGAGTCTACGACTCGTGAGTGGTCAAGATCTGGGTGGCATGCAAATGGCGATGGTAGCATTCCCTGTCCAAAAGCCGATAATGAATGTCATCATGGTTTCCTTGAACTGAGAAGGATACTTCCTCCGAATTGCATCTCCGAGTTAGTATGTAAAGCAAACGAACTTGCAGAAACAATTAAGCTTCAAGATGTAGAGGAGACTTGTGACAATAGGCGTTCTTGCTTGAAACCTGTTAGTAACGCCGATGATATATACAATAACACAAGGAAGGCAGCTTTTCATGAAGATTCAAGTGGCAAATTTTTATACTGTCCTAGGGCTGTAGATCTACACCATGGAGATTAAGACATTTTCAATGCCACTGGAGCAAAGGGGAGCCTGTAATTGTCAGCAATGTACTTGAATGTACATCTGGTTTAAGCTGGGAACCAAAAGTCATGTGGCGTGCATTCCGTCAAAAAACCAATTCTAAATACGATAATGTTTTGGATGTGAAAGCTGTTAATTGCATAGATTGGTGTGAGGTTTGTTTGATTTCTCAATCTTTATGTCTGAAACTTGTTTCTAATTTATTTATCCGGCGTTCTTAAAATTTGGAGTGTACCTAACATAACTCTACAAAACCGCCGTGTGAGCCTCAAGCCAATTTTTTGAGTGTAATTGGGCATGTGTTAGTCATAATATCGCAGTCGTTTGCACTTGTCACATTGTTTTTCCCACATTTTCAACAAATGCTACTTCACACTTCTCATACTTTATCTTGTAATCTTATCTTTTAAACCGGTCTAAATTTCTTGATGTCTGGTGTCCCAATTTGTTTTTGGATCACATATACAGATTATTTATCCCAATTTGCCTAACAGTCTTGGGCGAATTGTAACTGATTTATGTTACTGAATTTTTTACTGCCTTTACTTGATAGTCTATTCTATGGCTAGTAAATTCTTTATTTTTATTTTAGTTGTTCATTGAATGCAGAGAGATATTAATATCCACCAATTCTTCACTGGTTACACAAGTGGTCGCCAGGATTGGCGTAATTGGCCTGAGGTGTTGAAATTGAAAGATTGGCCTCCTTCTAATTTATTTCAGGAACGTTTACCTCGTCATCATGCTGAGTTCATATCTTCCTTGCCTTATAAAGAATATACAAATCCTTTTAGTGGTTCTCTCAACCTTTCTGTGAAGTTGCCGGATTATTGTTTAAAGCCTGACATGGGGCCAAGAACATATATTGCTTATGGATTTGCTCATGATCTTGGACACGGGGATTCAGTGACTAAGCTCCATTGTAATGTGTTTGATGCAGTATGCTTCGAAACCTTTTTGTCTTTCCTGTCATGAACCTCTTAATTATTTGAGTTTTTTTCTTCTTTTCTTTCCGAAAGTTTTTACTTTTATTATGATTCGAGTATCGTATTAAAAAGTGCATAATTTGTACGACATGCACTTTTTTTTGTAAGCCAACACATTTATCTGTTCATTTTCATATGAGCTGATTGTTGTGTAGTTTCAAGTACATGTCATAGTTATTTGTTCATTGCACTGTCATAGATAATTTCATAATTTGATTTGTGGTGTTTTGGTAATTAATGATTCGAAAAAGTATTCTTTTTCTGACTAGTGACATAAACTGCAAAGTATCTTTAGGAATGAATACTGAATGACACATTTCCTGATCAATTCTTTGTAATTTGGCTATAAGGTAAATGTGTTGACGCATATCGCTAAAGTGGAACTGAAACCTGAGGAAATTAATGGCATTAAGAAATTGGCACAGAAACACCTTGAGCAAGATAAGAGGGAGCTTTATGGTGATCGGGAGGCGGTTGAAATATTTCATCAACACTCTGACACTAATGATAGTGACTTGGTGGTTGGTGGGGACCCCTTAGAATGTGCTCTCTGGGATATTTTTCGGAGAGAGGATGTAGCAAAATTGAAGGAATATATAAAGAAGCATTTCAGAGAGTTCAGACATATCAATTGCAGTCCTTTAAAGCAGGTAAAATCAGCTTAGACAATTTTGGTATAATCTAGAAATATACATGCCTCGTTAACATAATCTACAAATATTCTATACTTTTTTCCGAGTTAAGATTCAAATATACATGCCACAAAGGAATAATAGTTGTGAATAAGAAGTTTTGTTGATGTGATTACTGTATTGAAACATTATATAAAGTCTGACCGGAGAGATAGGAAATGCATTATTGATGTAGTTACCAGTCGAAAAGGTCATTGGTTGAACCAACATGGTTAATACGTTCCTTCTACAAATTTTAAAAATAGTTGCTTCTTGTTGTATTTTCTTGAATGAGATATCCTTTGGTAATGTAGGTTATTGACCCCATTCATGATCAGACAATTTATCTGACTATGGAGCATAAGATGAAACTTAAGGAGGAGTATGGTTAGTAATATTTACAAATATTCCTTTGTTGTTTGTGAAACCACTCTGTTGACATTTGTTTACATTGACTTGTAGGAATTGAACCTTGGACTTTTATTCAGAAGCTTGGAGATGCTGTTTTCATTCCCGCTGGTTTGCCTCACCAAGTCAGAAATCTGAAGATAAAATTTACGTACATGTTACAAGTTTCTGTTTGCCAAGAAGTGTATATATTTTTTGTTGGAGCAAGGAATAACGGCTTCAATTAGTTTAAGATCTGAATTGAGATCTGATTTATTGTGTTTTATCTCTTATCCTTTCTACTTGTGTTCTCTAAATTTTAGTAGATTGTTTAGTACTTTAAAATTTGCAACTTTTCAAGGCTAAAATTGAATTTGGATATTTCCTAATTAGTACAGTGTGATTGCTTCAACCTATGATTTTTTGCAAATTCTTTAAGCCATATATCACAAACTCACTTTAATTTCATGATTGCTTTTCTGTTGAAACGATGCTTGAAATATCTGTGTTTATGTAATATATGCATAATTGTTTTGTAGTCATGCATCAAGGTTGCACTTGATTTTGTCTCTCCTGAACATGTTGGTGAGTGCTTTCGTTTGACAGAGGAATTCCGCAAGCTTCCAATAAATCACAGATCCGCCAAGGACAAGTTTGAGGTATTTCATACTACTTTTATTGATTCGATTCTGCCTTTTCTATTTATAAGGATACAAAACTCTTAATCCGCATTGAATAGGAACTCAAGTCATGTAAATAACTTAAGTAATATGGAAAGTAATCGTAAGAGATAATCCAAGTAAGAAACTAATCCTATGAGATAAACTAAAATATTCTAACATAATATTAGAGTATTGTAAGATTCTTTTCATATATTCTCACACACCGGAGCACAAGTGAGCATGCTTGCACAACAGTATTGCTCAGAAGGTTCTAACATCTAATATTGACCGTTTCAATTCAGATAAAATCCTTGTTACACTACCAAAAAAAAAAAAAAAACTTTGTTGAATGTATGAAATCTTGATTATCAAACCTATTTCAGTTCTATTTTCCTGTGTTATGCTATCCTGTCAACAATTTCTTATTAGGATTCTATGTACTGTTTTTCCTGATGGCTGCTTCTTGGTACCAGGTGAAGAAAATTGTCATACATGCTATGCTTGATGTGATTGAAAAATTAGAGAAAGAAAGGTTAGTGTGATTACAAACTTCAGGTCTTTTAGTTTTTTTTTTTTTTTTTGTTCAGGTAGCCTAGTGGCTGTGTCTGGGATTCGAACCCCAGCCCCTGCATATAATAATGCATTGTCCTACCAACTGAGCTATGCTCACGGGACTTCAGGTCTTTTAGTTATGAAGTTGTATGCTTACATTTCTTTATTATTCTGTTCAATTTTCTGTCGAAGTCATTGATAGGTTATATCTTATGTACAATTTAAAATTTGAGTATATTGTGTATATCGTGAAAATTGATGATTGCGATTAAATATACAGGTCTGGGAAAACCAAGGTATGCGCATCAATATACCAGAGGGAGAGAGAGAGATTGAATCCACATGATTAGGTTTGGTAATCTTGGGTTCTTTCTTTATAACAAACAGAAAGGTTCCATATTTTGTTTTAACTGGTGCATTTTGATGAGGTACATTTGAAACATTGTATGCTGACTTGTATTAGTGTGCGTTTAAGTATCGTAACTTGGAAGTACCTATGGTGCTAACTATCACCAGTTGCTAATGTGAACATTATATGCTGAGTTGCATTTCCTTGTTGCATCATGTTTTGCGAAATGTGGGAAATGTTCATTTGATGTCCTGTAATTGTTTTTGCTACTAAAACATACATTCTGGATTTCCGGTGAATGATATTGGAACGCTTGTTGTTGTATGTAGCGAATTAAAACATCACGTAGATGCATGAACTATTAACAATTGTTAGATTTGCGTTTGTAGGAAATCATGGGTGGATTAAAATAAGAAGGATCACTATAGTGAGATACTTCCCAATGTTTTTTTTTTGAGGGATTCCCAATGTTTAGATCACGAGACACTTTAAATGTTTTTTTGTTTCCAAACACAAAACATGTTTGGTCTAGTTAGTTTGTTTTAATTTGTTCTGAAGACATATGTATTTCTGTTATGAAGAATATTTAAAACATGAGAAAATAATTAATAGTCATTGATGATAATTTAGTCAATGCATTAGAAATCTAAAAACAAAAGGTATAGGGTTTGAAAATTAGACAACTGACTTTTTGTAAGTGCCTGAAAGGGCAATTAACTGTTTTTGAGGTCACTCTTGTGAAGGAGAGAAATCTTCATGTGGAATTCGAGGTCATTCAACACACAAATGACATTCAGCGATCGAAGAGCAGAGATCATTCTGTCGGTGTAAGTCCAGATCAGCTTTTGAGTGTTGTACTGCTATACGCCTATACGTCTCTGCTTGATTTTTGTTGTTTTTTAATCTTGTTTCTTGATCCTATGAATGTCCCAATGCTAATGCTGTAGTGGAAGCACATTTGTTGGGTTCTTTTTGTTTCTAAAGTTCTGGTATAATAACCCTAAAAAATCATGCATGACACTGATTTTTAATGGAAACATCAATCTTTACGGTGAATTTTCAGGCAGCATGGTTCCTAAAACACACAGTACTAATTTTTAATGGAAACATCAATTAAATTTTTAAGAAAAATAAACTATTTAATGGCTACTAACAAAATAAATAATTTAGTAGATACAATTGTCCCCAATTAGGTTTAGATGAATCTTTCCCACCATAACTGTGGTTTTGTATTTCATAGCGAGTTAAGAAAATCATCATATAGTTTGAAGGAATAACAACTGCTGTAAGTTGTTCTGGAATTATCAGCGACAGTTTATTTTCCACACAGTCCTGGAAATTTGCCAAACTCTTCCGTTGAAGGTGAAGCTGCCACATTATTAATTAGAGGCGTTGAATCTTGCATCCAATAAAGGTTTTGACCAAGTTGGGTTTGAGAGTGATTCTCAAAGTTTAGTGAATGCAATTTACTCGAATGCTCAAGGCACGAATTTCATTACTATTGTTTATAGTATTATTGTTTCATGTATGTCATCCCAGTAAAATTTTGAGTTTAAATTTGTTAGAAGATAATCGAATATGACTGCTCATATCCTTGTGTGGGCGGCCATTTTTTGGATTAGTCATCAAATATGAAAGAGAAACGTAATAATAAAATTAGTGCTTTTGTTTTAGGAACTTTAGGTCAATCGATCATAAAATAGCTAAATTAAAAATAATTAATTGTGTTTAGAAAATACAAATTGACTGTGAAATTAGTTAAAAAAAACTTACTTTTTTTCAAGCAACAAATATAGAAATATATTGGTATTGAATAAGAAGAGAGAAATAACAGAACGAAAAGGGAAAAGAAACAATTCAAAAAAGGAGGCAAAACCACTTTTTATGTAAAAAATGGAAGGTATATGTTCTATGTGTGTAAAACATTTAAACGATCAAGCTCATTCTAGTTTTTTGTAAGCAAAGTCAGAGACAACACATTGAACTTGAATTCAGCTTCCTTATTCAAAAAGAGTTTAATATTTTTTTTTTACTAATTCGTATAATATATGTTAAAATAAAGAAAGAGTCTTTACATTTTTTACAATGAAAATAAAACTTTTATTAATGTGGAGTATGAACCAACTTCCGATTTGCGATGTAACTAATTCCGGTGACAATGGCTTTATCCCAACCCAATCCGGTGAGGCCTCAGTTAGTTTTTCATCTCTTTCTTCATGGTTTTTATTAACCTTCTCGCATTTACCTTATACCCCTTGTGTTTCTTCAATTGGGGTTTGGATTTTCATCATTTTCACACTAAGATCTACATTACTCCGGTGTCCTGGGCGATTTCCGGCGTAACTCCGGTGAAGCCTCGTCGCTGGAAAATGGTAAATCGTTTGTACAGGCTTTGTCCAGTCCTACTGATTATCAGCTTTCTCAACTTCCTCCTAAGATTGTTATGGGGAAATCCGTTCGTGTCAAAATCACACAGGCTGAATATGAAGCAGAGCTTGTTGATTGCTGCAGCAACATTCATGGTCGTCTACTTCTGCGCAAGGATGATTCCCCTCTGACTACTTTAGCTCTGAAGATGAAATTAAGCAAATTGTGGCCAAATATTCAGAATTAAGATATAACACCACTTGGGAAAGGTTTCTTCGAGTTTCATTTTAATTCGGTAGATGATATGCGAAGGGTGTGGGCTATGGGGGCTGTGAATCTCAACCCAGGCTTGATGAGATTCTATTGCTGGTCTTGTGATTTCACTCCACAGGTACTGACTCAGACTCACGCACAGATATGGGTGCGACTTTTGCATTTGCCTCAAGAGTATTGGCGTAAGAAGACTATTATGGAAATTGCATCTGGACTAGGCACACCATTAATCATTGATGACGCAACTTTGAACAGGTGCTTCGGCTCTATGCTAGAGTGTTGGTGGATGTAGATTTACCCAAGCAATTGTTCGAATCTGTTATTGTGGAAAGAGAGGGACACGCTTTGTCCGTTATGGTGCAATATGAAAAACAACCCTCCTTTTGCACTCCCTGCAAGATGCTAGGCCATGATGTTCATAGTTGCTCAAAACTTAGTTATGCTAACTTGAATGAAGGTGCTGAGAATTCTTTACACAAGCTTGATGCTACTTTATCTAATCAGGGTCCTAAGCCTGTTGACACTGCTAAAAATCATTCATATGCTACTGCTGTTCCTGAACACGCATCTAAGGCTGCTGCCATCTCTAGAAAACATCAAAATACAGTGCATCACAATAACAGGAATGGCAAGCTGCCTGCTACGACACAAGAGGACTCTACTCTCAACAATTATAAATTTGTACCTAAGCATAAAAAACCTGTTAAGCAACCTGTTATGCCACAAGGAGCCAATTTCAATCACATACAAGCAATGGGCCTGATACTATTTCGGGTGCCGCTGAAACACTGTTAAAGAACACTGATTGGGTCTTTCTGGACAACTCTAACCAGGAGGGGCTCAATAAGGAAAGAGGTAATGTGGATGTGCCTGAGATTGCAGCAATCCAGAAGAGGGGAGACTCTTCAACATTATCTCTTCACAATTCATTTGAGATTCTACATGAAGATAGTGAACTTCCTTTAGGGGAGGCAATGTTAACTGACAAGGATTTGGTTGATAGTACTGATATTGTTGATCAAGTATCCAAGGAGGTAGTTCTTTTGAATCAAATTGCTAACTCTAAGGTTTCTGATGATTTGAACAATGAACCCTCTGCAATTTTTATTTCAAAAAAAAACTACTTTGGAGGCTGATGTTGGGTCTTTTACCATATCAGTCCCAGATTCTCCTAAGCAGTGCAGCCAGGCTGGGAGGCGGTTATTCCCCAATGCTGCTACTGTGTCAGCTACCATTGCTAGGAATCCTGCTTATGACATGCCATCTACGCTATTTGTTATCTTTGAACTAGCTACTGATGCAACACCTATCATTACACCTATTACCTACACTAATGAGATTCTTGGTCCTGATAAAGGAAGGATATTTGTACCTGCTAATGCTAAAAACACTTTTGTTGCTTGCAGGAAAAGTGAAAAAATACTTAGCAAATTTTGGGCAAATGACTTGGATTCTGAACAAGCTTCTGATAGTACTTTAAAACCTGATACCTATGTTGATGGGCCTCAGGCTTTCCTTCCGGATTCCACTGATGCTGCTAAATATTTGTTACAAATTACAGAGACCTCTAAGAAGGGCAAGAGAGGGAGATCAAAAAAGAATAAGAGTCCCAAAGCACATTCTGGTACGAAATCAAAAAGTATGGCTTCTGCAGATCCTATTGAGACTGGCTCGGACACTATGAACACAAGATCCAAAACACATAATTCATCAAGTGTTCCTCAATGAAGTTCATCTTCTCTCCTTTTATTGTTTGCAATTGTGGTACAATCCTCCCAATTTCATCACTCATTTTACTATTAGGGATGGTGCTGGTCTTCCTTATTTTAGAATAGTGATGTAATTGTGCTCTCTGCATTGTTTATCTTTTGTTCTTTCGCTTTCAAAACACGATGGTGTAAGCACTTTTGTTAAGGGTTCTGGCCCTCTCCAGTTTTGTTATTGTTTTCTTCGCTTTATCAAAAAAAAAAAAAAAAACTTAACAATTTGTGTTGGCCTCATCTTATTTTTCATTAATACTCCTTCTTTATGTTTTTACTCGGTGATTAGTTATTAGTTATTACTACCTCAGTCTTACAATGAGTGGTTCAGTTTGTGTATACTACATATTTTTACTATCTCAGTCTTAACAATTAGTTTTTTTTTTTTTTGAAAGGAGTCTTAACAATTAGTTATTACTACATATTTACTACCTCAGTCTTCTCGCCGAGTAGACTGTATTTTTACTGTATATTTACTACATATTTTGCTACATATATCATTCTACATATTTGGTAATTAGTTATCACTACATATTTTTACTGGATTTTTCTATTAATATATAAAAACAAATGGTAACATATAAGATGATGTCGGATTTGTCTCGATAAAATAATTTAAAATATCAATTTTTTATAACTTTTGTTAATAATTAAACGTATTAACTGTCAAAAATATACATTGACAAGAGTCAATTAAGCCATTTATTTTACGAGGGAGGGAGTAATATATATTGGGTTAAATATACTTTTGGTCTTTATAATACATCAACTTTTCGTTTTAGTCCCTTTAAAAAATTTCAATCACCACTTTTGCTCCCTATTTTAAAGTCAACTCATGTGTAGTCTTTGTATTTTTTTAGTGAAATCCTATAGAAATGTGTATCTCTAATAATGTCCTATTTAATGTCAAATACTCATAAAAAATTACAAGATATTGACATTTTATAACATAAAAGACTAAATTGAGACAAAAAAAGATAAAAAAAGAAAATGTTATTTAAAATTAAGTTAAAGAACGAATTGCGTAATATTGTCAAAATATATTTAACCATTATATATTTAACTACTTAAAAATCCAGTTGACTTGACATGGGATATTTTCCAAGTAATTTCTTCAGGCCCATCCTTTTCACTAACCAAAGTCATTAAAATTGTGAGAGACATTTTCCATGTTCCCACACATTCCTTTTCATACCTGCCTTTCACCATATATATATATATAGCAGCAAGACATGTCATAGCATATTCAAGGTTTAAAGTTCAAACAACATAAGACATGTATTCTTTCAAGATGTTTCAAGCTGTTTATGTTCTCTTTTTCTCTGTTCTGTGTTCTTTACTCTCTCAGTCCTTTAAGCCATTCCTTGTGCAATTCTCTAGCAGCTACTACACTATTGACAAGAGTTACATGTTCCTTCTTTGCAATATCATTCTTGGTTTTATAGCATTATATTCAAGTTTAATCGATCCCTCTTCATCAACCACTCATCAAAACATTGAACATGTCCACGACAGCGAGAAGAGTAACCGGTTCGAATTTTACATACCAGAATCAGAGATTACAGAACCAATTTATGGTGATAACGTTATGGAAAGTGAATCTCAAGAAGAAGAAAATAGTTTCATGATAGTGGAATCAGAAAATGTGGTTATTGAAGCAGAAGAAGATGAAGAAAAAGAAGAGGGTAATGCTCTTATGGAAAATGAATCCCAAATAGAAGAAAATGAAGAAGTGAAGAGTTTGGTGATAGTGGAAGTGGAACAAGAAAGTGTGAATATTGAAGCAGAAGAAGAAGTCGAAGAAGAGGAAAATGATCTTAGGATAATTGATGAAGATGAAACAGAAGAATTAAACAAGAAATGTGAGGATTTTATCAAAAAGATGAAAGCTACTTTCTGTTCGGATTCCTGAGTTAAGAATATGTGTTATCAAAAATCACTTGTGCTTGTAAATTAATTTATTAGTATAATCTTATTATTAGTATAGTCTGACCTTAACTTTCTCAAATTTTAGGGCACCTAGAATAAAATGTGCTTGTAGGAATAAAATGTTTATCTTATCTTTTCTACATGATTGCTTTTATAGCAGCAAGGAAGATAGCAGCGCGTAACAGAACATTCTAATTTGCTATGTACACAAAAGTTGGACCCATATATGTTACTTGAAATATATTGTAGTGGACTTGTTTTGTGAGGTAACACAATTTACTTATTCAAACTTTGATTCTTCTAATATAAAAAGTAAAAGCAAAGCAGGATCTCAGATTTATACCTCTTTACAATTACTTTCTTTTAGTCAAAAGAAACATTATATTAAATATAAAGAAAAAGATACAGAGACTGGGAGGACATTAGACCTAACCCACGAATAGGGTTTCATCTTGGCGAATGGATCAACCGTCAACACGGTATCAAAATCCAAGTGCCAACAACTCCTTGAACAAGCAGCAAGCATAAAGCTCTTTCGTGCACAAAGTACCTGCGTGTAAGCAAACAAAACGACTTGAAACCTGCAGATCTCAACAGATCTGCAAACATCAGAGAGTCGAAGAAGTCAAGCTAGCAGCACAAACTGTATCAAACAGATACGTAAGAACTCAGATCGAGGGATGAGTCAAATACGTTAGCAACCAGACTCTTTCGGGTTAACAGAACAGACCCTTTTGGGGGTTTTAAACCTAACCACATCAAAAAGAGGCCATAATTGTCATCCATCCTGATCAAGAACATAAGTAAAAACACATACCAAACAGCCATAGACCCACGGAAAACCTCTTTACAATTACTATATCATTAAATATATATTTTGTGTATACTTTGATTTTTTAGTACAATTTTATTCTTTAAACATTGAAGTTCATTAATCAATATTTAAAATATTGTTATACGGTTATACTAGAAATATTTTTATTGAAGACCATTCTGATCTTAGAGAAAAATGTATATCTCAATTTCTTTCTAAAGGAAGAAAGTAAATCTCACATTTTTTTAATGTCACATCTTACTAATAAAAATACACGTAGTTAAAAAAAACTGAATGTTGGGTTATGGGAAACAATATTTATCCATTTCAGATGAGCGTCAACTTTTTATAAAGATTGATGTACGTGCAAAGACTAATGATCAAGTAACTAACAGCCGTGAGTGAAATTTTGTAGGGTTTAGAATAATGCAACTGAACTTAAGCCATTAGTTATTTTTTGTAGAAGAAAGGTTAGGGTTTCTAGGACTCCAAATCCTAATTATATCATGATATGATGTTCGTCACACAATTTTGATTTGATCTCCAAACTTATCTATGTGTGCCTCTAGAACACATTCACTTGACTTGTTAATGAGTTGACTTGTTGTATTCACAAAAAACACACCTAGTAATTTCTTAATTGACTCAAAGTCTTTATAACAAGATGAACGAAATAAATGCCCTGACCCTACCAATTTGATTTTTAAGGGAGGTTAAGGTTACGTTTTCAACTATTAAAAAGTGTGGACTTGGCTTTATCTTTCATCGACGATAGAATCGTACTAATAGATCAATGCAGAGACATAAAAAAATCGTACCACTTAGTCTTTATGTATTTATTTTTATATATGAAAGTCTTTCTTTATGTAGCTTCGGTTCTAGCAATAATTGTAACAAAGTTGTTATTTAATTTTCACTTTGATAATTTAAGCAACCGTGTTATATTTATTTTCACTTTTAAGTTTGCTTTTATAAAAGACTACTTTTGTTTTTTAAGGTATAAAAGACTAACTTAGGATTGGTTATTCATTTATTTGGATCAGAGGCAGACGATATATCCACTTATTTTTTGTTAGAGTGATTTAAACTGAGTAAGTAGTATTTGGATATTATGTCTCTGTCTTGGAAAGACTTGACTTATAATGTCTCTGCTAAGATCTTATGGTACGGTATTATTGTCATGAAAGATAAATCCAAACCCACATTTTTTGAATAGTTGAAAATGTAACTTTAAGTCCCTTAAAAATCAAAATGGTAGGGTCAGGACATTGATTTTGTTAGGCTTCTTATAAAGACTTTGATTCAATTAAGAAATTGCTAGGTGTGTTGTTTGCGAATACAACAAGATACCGAGTCAACTCAAATTAAGTGTTCATACCGTAGTAAATAAATTTTCAGAAATGACAGTCTTCTTCATTCACAACTTGTAATAATGTTTTTAGTTAAAACATTTTTTTTATTGGCATACTATTTGTTAAAGTGGTGAACATATGTTTTGACAATAGGAGGTAGTGAATTCGAGTTTTCCAGCCTTAGTGAAATTATTTGAAAACATCATACGTATATATTCTAAAGAAATGATATTTGTACAACAACTTTTGGAACAATCTTCTATCTCATACTCACATGTGTTTTTATTCTCTCTCTTCTTCTTTTTCTCTCTATTGTTTTTGTCCAATAAAAAGAGAAGAAAAATGGTTGTCACAAAAATTGTCTAAAACTAGTTGTACAAATATCATTCCTCATATTCTATAGATTCTGGTCACTCCACTCAAATAACTCAAGATTTTCCCATGACTTTTATCGAATAAAGATGTCCAATTAGGATTTGGGTAAAAGTACTCACGCCTCTTACTTACTTAGTCGTTGAAGTAGGTATATGATGTTGGCATTCTCGTGTAACTCATGTATTATTGTAACAACTAAGTAAGTAAGAGCAGAGTCGTTCCTAGAGTTTTAGGAGCCTTAGACATAATATGAAAAAATGGTCTCTTACATATAACGTCATAAAATTTGTTAGCTCATTGTTGTGATTTTACTAACTCTTCATTTCTTTTTTTTTCCCGCTTTCCACTACCAAATAAATATTTTTTAAGACAACATCTAAAAATAAATCAAATACTCCTTAGACACCAAAACAAAATAAAATATCATAGAAGTATAGAACAATGGCACATGTGAAGTAGACTGTAATTTTAGCACCTAAGAATAATATAACCCCAAAAAAATAAAAGTATATCAACACGTAATTAACTAAATTTTAAACTTTTGGATGCAAAATTCTCCAATGTTAAACTCATAACAAAAATAATACATGATACAAAATTAGTGTTAGACTATGTAGAGGAATCATAAATACAAGAACTCATTTGTATACTAGAAGTACATCATTCCTATTTTTATATGTTATATGTATCTCTAACAAGTTCATTATGATGATACATGAATGTGCCTCGCATTATCTTGCATTATCAAATTCAACTATGCAATCCTCTCGATCAATTCAAGAAAGTTGACATTACTATATTGATGTAATTTTTTTTTAAACTTTTGAAAGAAAAGATTAAGATTAATTTCTCTAGTAGATCCATTTTCAACTAAAATTATCTCAATTTATTGGATAATAAATATCACCAATTGTTTTAATATTAGTGAAGCACATTATTAGGACAAAAGAGCCCAAAAAAAATATCACAAATTATTTCAATACATTTTTTTGGTACATTATTAAGAACAGCTAAAAGAATTACAGGGAGGGGGTGTATATAGAAATCTTTGTGTTATAGGGGTACATATAGTAATCGTGCCAAAAACATTAACAGTCAGCTCAGCCTTCATCATGTCAATATATATCTAGGGTCTTTTTGTGAACTTTACTATATATACCCTGATAAAAAAATATTTCTATATACACCTCCTTCCATGAAATAAAAAAATTGGGCCCCCTACCTACAAGGTCCCTGGGCCGTCGCACCCTCAACCTACGGCCTAGGGCCGGCCCTGAGTAAGAGACGTGAAGCTAAAAAATCTTAGGTTCGAAACATATAAAAAAAAAAAAAAACTTCCTACAATCCGGATTTAATGTTTTTTTAATCATGGCATAATTTTTATTGACGCTAGTCATCCTTAAAAATGTGAGACTTACATTATTGCTTTAGAAAGAAAAACACAACTTTTACACTTCCAATCCTCGAAAAGACTACAATATTTCAAGTAACCGATTTGGGTTCAACTTTTGTGTACATATATACTCTCTCTGATTTTTTAATTATAGACTACATATATCATTTATTTGATTAATCTAAAAAATTTATAATTGAAACCGAAGGAAATACCAATTTAAAATGTTTTGAGACACAGTTTCTTACTCTTTTTTTTAAAAGAATCAAAGTTTGAATAAGAAAATTGTTTTTTCTTCTCGGAACAAGTACAATATTTCAAGTACAATAAAAGCAAGAAGGGCATTTCAGAGAGGGAACATGTAACTCTTGTCAATGATGTAGAGAATTGCATAAGGATTGAAGAGAGTAAGGGAAGGGAACAAAACATAACATATATAGAAAAGAATCTTGTTTCTTGCCACTATATGGTGAATTGTGAAAGGGGATAATGAAAAGGAACGTGTGGGTAAGTAGTAATTAAATGGAAAATGTCTCGCACAATTTTATGCAATAGGGATAATGGTCATATAAAGCCAGAGGGATCGAGTATAATTTGATTAAAAAATATTTGTTGTGACGACATGTCTCCAACAACGTAGTTATTTTTTATTGATATCATGGTAGCTTATCGTGATTTCAGTAAACCTAATGTAATTCTAAATATTTATGGTAACATTATGCTTTTAACGAAGGCGAGGTTCACATTCATCTAAGCCAAATAGATCAAAGGATCATCTTGAAGGTGTTGAAGCTCAACTCTCTATCATAATTTACAAAAGAGCATGTTTTCAATTAAATAGAAAAATCGATATTGAACAACATATAAACGATACGATTGACATATCTAATATATTCAACTTTTGGATAAATATGTAATGTCATATTCTATGTATGATTAATATTAGAGTATAGTGAGAAGATGACTTGGAGAGCAAGCAATATAGAAAACTTGGAGAGCAATCAATCTATGTAGAAAGTTAGTTAGGAGTTAGTTACACTAACTCACCTCTATAAATAGCTCTCACCATTGTACTCTCAAACTATCTTTTATCAAATCTAGTTTACTCTAGGCTTAATTAATGATTTGGTCCCTTAAGTTATTTGTTGGTTACATTTTGATCCCATAAGTTATTAACGTTACAATTTGGTCCCTTAAGTTAGTATTTGTTAGCCAAATAAATTATCACCGTCAGTCTTTTGCCAAAACGTTAAATAGGCACATGTGAACGGTGACGTGACAACTTGCAATGTGTATCCACCTTAGACATTGGCTTAACGGTTTTGACGGTGGGGATTTATTTGGTTGACGAAAGATGACTTAAAAGGACCAAATTGTAACGTTAATAACTTATGGTACTAAAATATAACCAACAAATAACTTAAGGGACTACTTCATTAATTAAGCTTTTACTCTATTATTATGCTATGGGTATCTCCCACATGAATACACATATGCTCTCTTTCTAGTTGATCACTATGATCTTTATCCCTGGGATTCTATGATTCATAACATGGTATCAGAGCGATACCCTAGGGATGAAGATGATGATGCTTCCGCTTGCGATTCAATATCCGATGAAGATGAAGATTCCGGTGACGACGAAGTCCTCACAACTTCAGCACATGTTCTAGAAAATTCAGCTTCTTTCGATGGCATTGTTTTCGGTAGTTTCGAGTCTCCAATTGTTCCGATTTCTACTCCTTCAATCGAACCAAAATTCGATGGATTCTCCGTCAAGATTGGTGAGATTTCATGTGTTTTCGTTGATTCTTGCAAGAACATCGTCGATTGTGACGATTCTGTGTTCGTTGCTTCTGAAGAAGACGGTTACGTGAAGGTTCTTGAACCACAATTGAAGATTCGTAACTCTGTTTACAGTTTCTCTGAAGCATCGGAAGATTTCGTCATACACACTGCTCCGGCGAGATTGAGGAGCTCTGTTTACGGCGTCACCGACGTGAGGCCTTTCGCCTTGCGGTTGTTCGTCGGGAAACAATCTGAACAACTTACTTCTTCCATCAACATTTAGTTTTAGTTTCTCAAGTTACATGACGAATCAATCGTCAATTTCGATAACGGCGGAAGAATTAGTTCGTGTTTGATGTTCTCCGTTTTCACAGTTGTCCGACAAATCCAATTCCGTTTGTGGTGGATACCTTGGGATCGAGGGTGGCATATGTGGATTCCGGTTAAATATCTTCCTTACATTATCTTGATTTCCCAACTTTCCAGAATCCATGAAATTCATTGCCCAGTCTTCAATCTGGGTAAGAAAAGCACATTTTTGGAATTGCGTTCAAAGTTGTGTTTCAAATTCGTTTTCGATCACCATAGAATCACGTTGCAGATTCGTATTTGGAATCGTTTTTGGCAGCAGAAAGTGGTTTTCATGTTTGCAATCGAGTTCTTTCAGAATTTCATTTTGCATAAGTTGTTTTAGTACAGAAGCACGTTTCCAGAATTTCCGCGTTTACAGAAGTGTGTTTGGTATCACAAAATTATGTTTGAAAACGTGTTTGGCAACGAAAAGCAATTTTAGATGGAATTGCGTTCTCTGTATGTTGTTTGTGTTAGCAGAATCATTTATCAGAAACCTTTTCACACAAGAATTTTATTGGAAACACGTGTTTGGGAAAAGCATTTGGTTCAAATGTGTTTTCTTTCTGTCATGTTTGCTTAGTCATTACAAAAGCATGTTTGCAATAAGTTGCTTTGGTTCATAAGTGCGTTTGGGATAAGTCAATTTGACAGTTTCGATATTCTGGTTTTCCAAGCATGTGGAACGTGATACAAGACAGAAAACGCGTTTGCAGAAGCACGTTGCAGAAACGCTTTCTCGAGAAGTTCGTTTTGGAAACTACAAAGGGGTGTTGTGTGGTTCTGTTACACGAAGTCGCAACTCAGATTATCATCAGCTTTGTTGGGCTACAAATTGGGCCTTCTATGTTTTCTTTTCATTTACTAGTTTTGCCACCCATTTTACTTAGTTACTTCAGTAAGAATAAATTGTATTTCAAACTCAAATTGGTGAGTTTTCCCACTTTGAGTTTGAGGGGGACTATTAGAGTATAGTAAGAAGATGACTTGGAGACCAAGCAATCTAGATAACTTGGAGGGCAAGCAATCTATGTAGAAAGTTAGTTAGGAGTTAGTTACACTAACTCACCTCTATAAATAACTCTCACCATTGTACTCTCAAACTATCTTTTATCAAATCTAGTTTACTCTATTATGAGTCACTATGGGTATCTCCCACATGAATACACATATGCTCTCTTTTTAGCTGATCACTATCATCTTTATCTCTCGGATTCTATGACTCATAACAATTAACCTTAGTCCATTGTGATGATCTAAGGAAATTAGATTGAAGACAAGTTTAATGTGTTGTCTTTGGCTTTGATTTGCAATTTGCACATATAATAAAGAGTAGTGCTATGTATTAAGAAAGATTTTATCAAAAAAGAATCCCGAAGTGAATGTTAACCAATAAAATTTGTGTCTGACCGAAAATCATAGGATGGTGGGGTTTTATGTATTTTTTTTTATGAAACGGTAATAAAAAAATAAGAATTCTAAAAGATAATATAGTGCCATGTCATTCTAAACCCGTCATGAATTTACTTTCGCTACACATGGCATTTCCCGTATAATAAATCGTTTCACGTTGTCCCATTTCTTTCATGGTTTCTTTTCCCTTTTCGTCATGTTATTTTTATCTTGTTAATTCGTATCAAATTACCAATGCATTTCTATTTTTGCTGCTTAAAAAATGTAGAAAAAAAAAAAGAACAACTAATCTCACAGTTGCTTTGTATTTTAAAAATACGATTAATTATTTTTAATTTAGATTTTTTTGATTGATTGATTTGAATCGCCTCAAACAAAACCACTAATTTTATTATGTTTCTCTTTCATGATATCATCATGGTCTAAATGCACGTCGAGAAGGAGAAGACTAAGCTGAAGCAGCCGAAACCTAATTCCATTAACTTGATGCCCTTCTCATAGAATATTACACATCATTGACAGTTTTTGTTTTTTTTTTTTTGTGTAAATCAAAATCCTCTGCGCGTGCAACTGCAGAAATTAATTCTTCGAGTTATGTGAGACCTAAATGGGTAGTGAACTCTCACCAAAAGTTTTGTTTTAATGTTGATGCATATCTACGGCTGAATTCGAACCCAATCTTTGTTTAAGCTATAAGAGACTCGTATCATATCTTCTAAATGTTTATAGGTACACATCATTGGCGGTTTGCGTGTGCATGATAATTTTTTTTACCAAAATAAAATTTATTCATTTCATTAATTAAAATGTTCTCAAATACAAAGAGAAATTAACTCAAAACTAAGATAACTATCGGAAGAAATGGCCACCCTTATAAGGTATGAGAAAACCATATTCATTTGTCGCCTAATAAATTTAACTTCAAAGTTTAACTTGGGTGACATACAAGAAACGGTATTAGAAACAATGGTACCAAATTCAAACGAGCCTTGAGCATTCGAGTAAATTGCATTCATTAAAATTTAAGAATCACTCTCAAACAGAATCCTTTATTGAACCTCAGCTTCAACGTCTCTAATAATGTCGCTGCTTCACGTTCAACAAAAGAGAGTATGACAAATTTCCACAACAATTTGGCAAATAAATTTCGAAACAACTTGCGGCAGTTGTTATTCCTTCAAATGATGATTTTCTTAACTTTGCTATGAAGTACACGACCACATGTCTGCAAATTAATAGGAAAATTGCTCTTCTTCCAACAAAAAAACGTTCACTTCCATACAAACTGAGTAAAATACCCCCGCGTGAGTTAACTCACGGAGGTGTTATGCCCAGCGTGACTTAAGTCACGTTCGTTACATTGATACATCCAACGTCAGTTAAATCACATAGGTTATAACCCAGTGTGAGTTAACTCGTGTATGTTATAATCTCAGCGTGAGTTAACTCTTGTAAGTTATAACTCAATGTGAGTTAACTTACACATGTTATACTTCAGCTTATCGAGCGTGAGTTAACTCACGCGGAGGGTATTTTGGTCAGTTTGTATGAAAGTGAGTGTTTTTTGTTGGGAGAAGAATAATTTTCAATTAATAGTGCTTGTATAGATTTCATTAGAGATGCCCTGAGTTGGCCCAACCTTGGTTAGTCCGGCCAAGTAGGCCCAGCCACATAAATATGCTAGTTCGACCCAATCTATTTATAGTTGGGTCGTAAAGTCTATAGTCAGGCCTGATACATGTGGGCCATGGGCTAGTCCAATTCAATCCATTTTAATTTTTTTTTATTTATTCACTTTTTTTACGTCTTATTATATATTAATTTCTCACGATTTCAATTTATTAAAATATAATTGGAATGACAGAGAAGTGTAAATATTTTTACATCAATATTAAATATTAATCAAATTCTAGATTTATTCCTCCCATTGAATCAAATTACTAGTTTATAAACTTTAAATTTTTTAGCTAAATTTATCCATTTTTATTAAGTTTATATATTTAAATATCTTTTTATGAATAATTTTTAAATAATTGATATTTTTAAAAAAAATTGTAGTACTTTTAAAAAAAAATATCAAATGAAAATGTTGATGGTAGACTGGACTGAAGTCCATTGGACTGACCGACTCATTCACATGAAAGAAACACTAACATATTTCAAAATATTTGTTTATTTTTTATTAATGATTTTGTTGTTAAAGTTAAACTGCAATGAAAAAATGATTTATGGGCAGGGGTGGAGCCACCCCCAGCTAGCCTGGGCACTAGCCCAGGCTTAGCTCCAACTTTCTTTGTCGCAAGCCCAGCCATTACTAGAACTTTTAGCTTTTCCTGCGGATTTTTGTGTAAATTCCGCAGGAAACACATTTCCAGGTGAGGTAATACCTTAGGATTTTTGCCAAGGATTTAAGTTTCCAAGTGAGGTAATACCTTAGAATTTTAGGTTCTGCAGGAAATGTGAAATTATTCGTAGGAAGGAAGTAACGTTTTGCAATAAAATTTTTATCCAAACTCTATAAAATTTCTGGCTCCGCCACTGTTTATGGGTCAATTTTTTTTTTTTAATTTCATCTTGAGTTGTTGTCGTTTCAAAAATTCATATTTAATTTTTGTTATGTTAAAAAAATGGTGGAAAAATTTCATTTCTTTTGAGAAATGGAAAGGATCCAACTCATTTTTTTTATGAGAATAAAAATCGAAATTGAAATTTTTTTATATAGCCTAAAAAAATATATTATATAAAGACACATTAATAGTGGGACCCACTATATATATTTGTGTGTATCCCAGCTAATTTAGGATCATTTCACATACTTTACTACACGACAACGGCAACACAAGAAAAAACTACGAGAGCTCATACAGGAACTAAAACAAACAATATGCATGATGTGGCGAACATTATAAGATCAAAAGATAATCCTTAATTTTGTTTTTTTAGCAATATCTTTGAAAAAACAATAAAAGAATTATTATTATTTTTTTTAGCTTCATTTTAAAATGTGGTTGTATAGTGTGACAGAATTACAAAATCATGTAGAAAATGATTTAAATCAAACAATGAAAAACATGTATGACTCAATTTGAACAAAAAATAAATCAAAAGAATAAGTTTAAGGAAGAGTATTATTATTTATTTACTCCATTGCTACTCAATTAATTAACAAGTACAAGAGATTTCTGATGATAACCATAATAATAAGCTCTTGCCTCATAACAGAACGTTGCTTTCATCTTTTTGATAAAATCCTCACATTTTTTGTTCAATTCCTGTGTCTCATGATCTTCATCAATGATCATAAGGGAGTTTTCCTCTTCTTCATCTTCTTTTGCATCAGAAATCATCATTTTATCTGGCTCATAAGATATCATCAAAGTTTTTTCTTCGTCTTTTGGGGATTCATTTTCCGTAACATTTTCAGCAACAATTGGTTCTTCATTCTCTGATTGTGAAGCATTAAATTCTAACCATGGGCCTCCACTATCGTTGTTAATTGCATGTTCAATGCTATCACCAGTGGTTGATGAAGAGGCATTGAATACAGTAGAATACAGAATTGTAAAAGCCACAAGAACATTGACGAGAATGAACATGTAACTCTTCTCGATCATGCCGAAGTTAAGGTAGTATTGCATATGGAATGGCTCAAAGAACTGAGAGAGTAATGAAGGTAGAACAAACAACACAAAGAACAGATAAAATGGAAGCAGAAACTTGCGTAGTATCTGCACCAAATAAGCCATGTCTTATGTTTGTTTCAAACATTAATCTTAAGTGCTCTATGGCTAGGGTGCATGTATTATATATATTGGGAAAGAGGTATATGTAGGCTTACAAGGCTCCTCAACAATTCACTTTAAAAAGGTTAATAAAGTAAATAATCTCATATATTTTAGTCCTTGAAACATTTTCTTTAGCATTTCTAAGGATTAAAAATGCTGATGAAAATTTTTACAAGGACTAAAAAGTGGATGTATTTTTAATTATCTGATTAAATACTCAATCCGTCTGGCCTCAATTACAAAAAAAAAAATGAGTCAATAAAAGTCGATGTTTTTATTTAAATTTCAGATCCAATACATCAACTTTTGTCAACTTAACTTTTTTTATTTTAAGCCGAGTAAATTACTTTTTTTAAAGAGCCGAGTAAATTACTACATGGCACGCGTGTTGATGGAAAATAAGTTGAGTGTCTTCCGTTCAAAATCATATGATAGATGTTTTATAATATATGTGTTTATTATAAAGAAGTTAAGATCAACTGCGCGTGAAAAGCTTTGAAATAGAAAATTCTTTGAAACCCAATTGTATTCATTAACCAATCTATTTAGCAAACTAAAACTTTTCTAAACATGTGTGCTTTCCAAGATCCTTAAAAAAAATGCGTGTTTTCCAAGAGTTTTTACCTGTTGTTTGATAGGGGTATGCTTACAAATGTCCTGAAGACACGTGTGTTAAAATAGGACCCACTATTTTTTAAAGACGACAAATAAGTGTATAGTCCATTTTTCTAAATATGAAAAGTTTACTTTTTAATAAAATAGAATAATGATAGAGATATGACTGAGATCATCCTGATCGAAAACGCCAAATCTAATCCTACTCAACCTTGATTGTGTCATATGCATTGTGGTGTTATTTTCGAGAAATACAGACAAGATAGTATCTTACAATACAAAATATAAGATGAGATGATCAATTACAGGTTGTTCTTATTCAAAGTCAGAAAAATATTAGGATGAATAGAAGTTGTTTTGAATTTAGGTAAAGAACGTTGAAAATTGTGATTATAAATTAATCTTTTTATCAACATATCACTCTATTACAAAACTAACGGTTGTATCTCAAGTAGTACATATAAATAATTTGAATTATTACTTCACAAAGTAAAGAGTGGTTTATCTTTATCTGTACTTACAGTGAGTACAATGTTAGAAACTAGAGTTTTGTAATATCCCACTCGTCAGTATTGGAATCGTATCAGTCGAATGTGTGTCAGAGAACGATGTTCATGGAATTCATTACGATGAGGAATGTGTTATGATACAAAGTCTTTTAAACACGGGTTTAATTTTCTGTGTCAGGATAAACACGATTAAGACGAAGGGAATTTTAGTACTTGCACCAAGGGGGATATATAAAGGTGTTGGGAGCCAAAATATCTTCATTATTCATGTTGTTTCTCTCTCTAAGCTTGCAAGAAAAGGATTCTCTCCTCCTTCTCTCTAGGGGTCGCCTCCATCCTTCTCTCTTTAATCCATCAAGCTTCCAATACATGTAATTGTGATTGAGCAAGAATCTTAGCAGCTTCATGGACAAGAAACAACTATAAGAATGGATTGGAACTTGGTTTGGTTTGATGAGCTAAGAACCTTGGATGCATCAAAGTCAAGAAGTTAGGATTCATGGTTAGAGTTTGGAGATTGAGATTGAAGCTTGAAGAAGGCATGTTTCTGGGGATTAATAGGTGAGTTCTTTAGTTAGAATTCCTCTCCTATGGGTTTTGGTTGAGCTATGTGAGTAAGACTTATGAAATGTTAGTTTTGTGCATGATATGATCTTAGTTTCCTTTTGCCAAATTCTTGTTGCATTCATGTTAAAATGTCCATGCAAGTTAATTGATAGGACAAGTATAGGATTATGAACAAGAATGACCATGTAAGCTTTATTACCGCTAATCGGGTAGATCACGGAATCGTGGTAAATAAGTAAGCAAGTAATAGTATATGTTATCATGTATGAACAAGACTTTAAGCAAGATGTAGGTGTCGTGTCTCTTTCTATCCACGCTAGGGGGATACAAGAGGTTCACGCCAGGGGGACGGGACACGCTCCGCAAGGTAGGCCCGCACGACACTGAGGGAGTTTGATGTACCTTAGCTAGGTTTTCATCGGTCAAGTAAGGGATTGTACTCGGGGTTACTCCACCCGATACACTATGTAAAATGAACCAAGATAACTATGTTTGTTCAACGCTAACCTCTAACTTAATATGAATAAATCATGCATTAAGATTATGATAAGTTATGTTATGACAAGAAAATGTACAAGCTCATGCAATAGAACAAGTTATGACGAACACTGTCGACGATCTTAGTACCTCCCCGATCGTCCAGTCTAGGATCATGTCCTGAATAGTTTATGATTAGGTCTTGATACGTTTATCGTATATTGACGTAGTGGTCTTAGGTTCCCTTGACCGCCATGACATGTAGGATACAAGTCTTATAGCCTATGATACGAAGAACCTATGACGGATCTAGTATGCACAACCATCTAGGTAAGCAAATTCCACACACGTATAATCAACCAGCAGGTGGTATTGTAGACACGTGGTGACCCTAGGTTTCCCCGAGGTTACCTATAACCTAGGATTAGGTAGAACTCACTGAGACATTATCTCTCATCCCAATCCTTATTTGTTTCAGATCAGCAGGTTGGTTTAGCAGGATGTGGCAAGCTTGCGACCGAATGGATAATCAGCAAGGGCTCGTTCGTACCCGCTGCATGATGTTCACATGGATTTAAGAGTGTATTTCTATATATTGGATAGTTTGTATTGCATCTTTTGATGTACGAACATGAATTGTTGTATATGATATTCATTTGAAGAATTTAAGTTGTAAATTTTAATGTATCTAGTACTAAAGATAATGCACATGCTAAACTTTCTAGATATATTTAGTGTGGGCGTTACAAGTTTAGTCTGTTTAAGTGATACCTTAAGAATGACCTCAAGAGGGTTATTTATAGCATTTATTGGGCTTGTATTTCCATGACTCAGACTCCAAGCAACTTGGGTCCTAAGTTAGGTTTAGAGCATTCTGGATGTTTCTAGAAGCCTGTTGAGGCGGTGCCCCTAGAGGGACACGCCTAGGGCTCCAGGGCCTTTCTGGAGGGCGCCCGAGCCCTTCTGGATGGCATTTGTGTCCTTAAGGATAGATTAACAGTCCACAGCCCCCAAGCACGAGTCTTGGGACAAAGCGAAGTGATTAATTATAGAATTGATGGTCCAATATCTCATCAGAGTAATATCATACAGAATTTGTACGTTTTGCATATTTCTTAATATGAAAAACAGGAATATCTTTCTATTAAAAAGAGTTCATTTTTATCATAATCAACCATGAATGTTCATTGTAAAAAAAAAAACACGAATATGGTGGCATCACTTACAATAAATTATCTTTTTGAATGTGATGTTAATTGTGCACATGTGGCTTGAGCTTTATCACGTTGGAAGTTAGTTAATGGAGGAAATTAAGTTATTTGATGATTGCTCTTTACGCACCTAGGAAAAACTGAATGGTAGTTAACTACCGTTCGGCACACTTTTTAAATCAGATGAACTAATTTAAAAAGTGTCACAATCGATCTTAGAAGTGCTAAGAAAAAGTTAATTGACGTTCAATTGGTGTGTGAGAGCAATCACTAGGTGTATAAAGAGCAATTGTCATGTTATTTTCTTATAACAACCTTTTCACAAAATATCAGGCCCAATAATTGAAAATTGAGGTTCACACATGATATAAGGCTGAAAACACCATTAAATGACCATAATACCCCTCGATAGTTAACTGCCGCTAGGTTTATTATTCCTCGGCAATTAACTGTCGCTGGGTTTTTGAATTTCTCGGCAGTTAACTGTTGAGGCGCTGTTTCATCTGCCTGCTCCCCCTAATCACTATTTCATCATCACCTTTCTTTCCTCTTCCATCTAAACACACAAAATCCAATATTTTTTCATCAAATCTTAACCCAAAATCATTGATGCATCAATCCTAGGAGGTATCAACACACTTTTGACGTTAAAAAACAGGTATTTTTGTTTTTAATCCGTTCATTTTTTGTTGTTCTTTGTGTTTTTGCTGTCAGTTTACGTTAAGCACTGACATGGGGGGGATCGACAGTTAACTGCTGAAGCATGGGGACATCGGCAGTTAACTACGGAAGGATTCTGGGCAAAAACATAGCTACTGCCACTTTGCACCATTTTTTTTTGTTTTTTTGTTTGTTTTAATTCATTATGCAATTGATGTTTATGCATAAGTTAGTTGTTAATTCATAGTTTTGTGTTGTTTAATTATAGTAATGGTTGAGAACTTGGAAGATGATCCAAGAGAGACAAAACCAAATTTTGTCGAAAAATTTGAAGATGTCAAAAAGTTAAAGGTTGAAGCCAAGCCAAACATTGATGGAGCTTCCGTCCATGTTGAAGCTTCATTATATGTTGATTCCGGTGTCCTCCCACTTCATGCCAACGAAGTTGACACGGCTAGGTTTTTTCCAACAACGTTAAATGGAAAGATAGGGATGACTTGCTTAATTGATAGTTTTAGACATGTTTGCTTGATGGGAATGGTTGTTTTAGAAAGAGTGTGTGTAGAATCAAAGCTAAAAGTATGATTAAATGCAGAATATGTTTTAGAAAATAGTGAATTTATATTTGACGGAGAGATAGGCTAAGGGGAGTAATACTAGCACTGCTTATTGATTTGACCACTTCCAATGTTGCATATGGTTCAATCGATCCATAGTCTTCCTGAAGAATAGGTTACTTATAACAACTAATATATGATATTTTTTGTTGGTTAAGTAGCAGGCAAGAATTCACCTTTTTCAAGGTGAATAAGTGGGTGTCAAGCGTTCGAACCCTGACCCCTGCATATAATAATGCATGTCCCTGCCAACTGAGTTATGGACTAACATATGATATTTATATCCTTCCAAAATGTAAATAGATGTTCTTATAATTAGTTGGTAAGTAGAATAAGTCAAAACAGTCTCCGTGAGCATAGCTTAGTTGGCAGGAACATGCATTATTATATGCAGGGGTCGGGGTTCGAACCCCGGACACCCACTTATTCACCTTAAAAAAAGCTGAATTCTAACCATTAGACTACTTAACAAACAAAAATAAAACAAAAGTTCCTAAAACATTGAACATGTGAAAGAAGAGCAACTTTTTCATGGACACAAACCTAAATAAAAAACATTTAGGCGCACACACACAATTAGAAAGAAAAAAAAATTAATCACATCATTTTTTACTTTTCTCTTTTAATTTTGTTTATCTATGTTTGTGTCTAAGTATTTTTTATTCGTGAAAGAAATTGGTAAATGTGGAAAGGTGGAATTTCTAATAAAAGACGAAGTCAAAAACAGATATTGCTAAAATAAAGCAATTTTTGGATAAATAAACATTATTAATTTCCAAATAAAATAATTAATTCGATTAAAAGTAAAATACATAATAATTTACTTTTGAAATATGTAAAATATCCAACAACCTCTACTAAAATCCAAAATGAAATAGCTGCATCATATAACGCAATACATATAAGTTTCCTACGGGTTTATTTTACTTTTTCCGTGGATGTTTTTGCAGGTAAGTTTCCTGCGGTTTCTAAAATCCTCATTACCAAATTCCGCAGGAAAATCGAAGAATTCCAGTAGCGATGTTTAACAATGTAGTAGTTGAGGTTGTGGAATCAAATAATGCAGAGAAAAGGAGTGAACAATAACTACCTGTGAAGAGCATAAGCCTGGCACTTGTTGCAAAAAAACTCTAACCTCTGGAAAACCTACATCGCAGAGCGGAAAATGGTTGCTAAGTCAACATTTCTTCAGATGTTATGAAGCTAAAACAACCACTAACATCTTAGCAATTGGTTTGTTCAACTAGTAAATCCAACTTAAGCCAAAATGAATGGTTTAACAATAACCACTGTTGTCGATTGCAGATCGCGGAGAATAGTGGTTTGCTTGAAATTAGCTATGCTACGAGCTATACAGCTGCTATTTAACAACAATGATGATAACAACTGATAATTTTCTTCATCATAAACAATAAAATAATCTTAAAGGATACACCGGACCTCTGCATGGGGGGCGGAAGGCAGCTGCTCCGCTATCACGGCCACTACCGCGGCTACTATCGTCTATCGGCAACAGATACTCGATGTAGCAAACCAATTTTGTAGCCTCCTGCTTGCATGCTACCCATCCCTCCTAAGCTTTGACAACTTCACACTATGACAATTAGGCCCCACTTGGATCTTTGGACAATGCCACTTGAATCTTAACTAAAGGAATCCGCAACACTCATTTTCATTCCATCTCCGAAATTCACTCTGACTCGTTCTTCATAACATAAATTCATTCAATTTCATTATTCATTGTCGAAATTCATCCGGACTCATTATTAACCAATATATTTTTATAATTACATAATCAAACATTAAAAAGCATCTTGGACTGTGTCTTACCATGAGAATTCGCTGAAAACTAAACATTGTTATCATACGACCCAATTAAGAATACTGTTTTAACTATGTTACTATATTCTGATTGAAACACATTCCTTTCTCATTTTTCTTCTTCCAAATATCTTTTTTCTTTTCTTTTCTAGATGCATAGTAATAGCATATGAGGCATTCGAGTGGTGGAATTAGACATGGTAAAGGGAGAGGTCATAATGATCCACCGGAACCTTCTCATTTGTACTGTTTTGTTCTTAAAATTCAGCTCAAGTTGGAAGATAAAGAATGACTGTGTGTTGACGTCGTTTGTTTTCTTTGCAGTTTCTTGATTATATATAGATCACATAGGTTTTTAATTTTCAGTTTCGACACTCAAAATCTTCCGATCAACGGAATGGAGAAGGGAATCAAGTGTTTTTGATTGAGTTTGAATTCTCATGACTGTGTAATCTGTGTTTCTCTATATTTCTTTCCAAACAAAAGAGAAGGGAAAGGTGATTTTAAAATTGAGTTTATATTTAGAGTTTAGACATAAAGTAGAAGTTAATTTTTGCTTGATAAATATTATAAAGAGCACTTTTATATTGAATATTTGCTTTTCCCATTTTATGATTTCAGTGTCAGGTTCACTAATTACTTTTGGTTATGGAGGCAAAGCAACTTCTCTCAAATTATATACCATTCTCAAATTTAGCATTGGATGCTATGTCGCAATCAACGCATTTTTTTCGTTTGAAAATTTAGCATTAATAAAAGATATTAGAGATAAAGTCTTCATGTCTTGTTTCATGTTTAGTGTCTAATATCTCAGCCTTTTGGTCATGAAAGACAGTTGCTTTCATTTGAGATGAACAAGTATTATGAAAGATAGTAACTCAATTCATTTTGACTGTCAAAGTATACAAAGTTATAGTTTTTATTGATTATCAAATCTCATCACTGTGAGATTGATCCTTGCCTTGGTAGCCTTTCAAAAATGGCGCCTTCAACAATTACATGTCAACAACACATTTCTTCGTCTTGATCTTGATGAAGAAGTCAACTAATTTTATTATTTCCACATTGCAGGCATACAAAAGTGGTAGGAGATGATGACTCAAGAATATATAGTCTTGATTTTGATATACACATAAGCTAAATATACTGGTTTGATTACTTTCTTTCTGAGGCTTAATTATTCTAATTTAGGATTTTTAGTTTTTATTTGAAAGGTGATGTTTGACTAGGAGAAGGCTTGCATTAAGTCATGTTGTGTTTTGTATAGCCTCAGATTCTACCAGCGAAAGATATAAAAGAAAAAATAAGGTTTATATGCATACCAAAGGAAAGATTTGAAAGATGATTGTTTAAATTAATACTTCCAATTTTTCAAATTGACCTTTTACTATTTGATTTGGATGAGAATATGACTTCGGAAGATAGCTTTCTTATGTAATCGGATAATCGATTCCATTAGGGCTATTGTTTCTTATTTTTATCTTCCTCCATTTGATCTTATTTTTATCTTCCTCCACACTGCAGTTAATTGAATTTATATTGTGACCTCCACTGATATCTTTCAGTTCATGAAAAAAGATGGAATGGAATAGAATAGAATGAGACGAATTATCTCAAATTTGAGAGGATTTGATTGTCAAAGTATATAAAGCTAAAGTATTTATTGTATTCCATTTCGTTTCGTTTTGAGAGGGTTTTATTGTTTTCCAAAGTATTTGATTATCTATTAAATATTTCGTATAACAATATGAAGGGTTATTGTTGAAAAAACCAGTTATTTTTTAAACTGATGAAGAGCTTGGTTATTCTACTCTTCTTGCAATTTGTGTAAGTAACTTGATGGTGCAGAAATTAAATCATTGCAATTAAATCTTGAGAACAATACGACTTGGTACTTGATTGATTTGCCTCCTGGTAAGGTCCTTATAGTTTCTAAGTGAATTTACAAAGTCAAATATCAAACTGAATGCTCTAGTGAATGTTATAAGGCATGTCTCTTTGCAAGGGATACAACAAGAAAGATTGGACTATTTTGATGCATTTAATCTTGTATTTGCTCACCACTGTGAGATTGATCCTTGCCTTGGAAGCCTTTCAACAATTACACGTCAACAACGCATTTCTTCGTGTTGATCTTGATGAAGTCTACGAAAGCCTTCATCTTAGTTTATTAGAACCTAAATTGTAGCAAGTTTGCAATTTCCAATGGTTTGATAAGATATATGTCAACATTTCCTTGGGGTTCACTTAATCCCAATCTGATCATTCTTTATCTTTCAAATGAAATTATTCTCCTTCACTTTGCTTCTTGTATACTCGCATGGATGATGTAATTTTAAGTGGCACAAGCATTTTTGAGATCAATTACATCAAGCACTCCAAGTTCAAAATCAAGAGTCATGGTCCCCTAAAGGTATATTATTGGCTTAGAGGTAGATAGATCAATTAACATAAATCAACATAAATGTGCCCTTGACATTCTTTCTTGCACAAGTTTTTGTGGTGTTAAGCCATGTCCAACTCCTCTTTCGCAGGACCTTCGCAAACTTGATGCCAATTCTCCAGCTTATGAGTTCCCCTCTGAGTATAGACGTATTGTGGGTCGTCTCTTGTATCTTACAACAACCAGACTTCATATCAGCTATGTAGGGTGGGACTTCAGTGACTTTGTGTTGGATGACTTTGGTGACTTTAGTGTCTTTTAGAGGAAAGATAGTGATGATGGAATGATTAAAATAAATTATTTTGATGAGAGAGAATTATTGGTTAGGAGAGAGATAGAGACAAAGGCACCGAAAAGCACCGAAGCCAAAGGCACCCAAGTGCTACCCAGCTATGTAGTTTAATTCCTTACTCAATTCATGAATACTCCTACCAATTCACATTATCAATATATCGCATGTTAACTTCGCTACATCAAAGTTTCTCGGAGTCAAGGTTTATTTTTCTCTACCAACTCAAAAGCGTTTAGTGACTCTGATTGAGCTACTTGTCGTATATCTTGGTGCTCAATTGCTGGATTTTGTGTATTTTTTTGTGATTCTCTCATCAAACTCTTTTCTTCCTCTTCTGGGGATTCACTTTCGACGACGTTCCAGCAAAAATTGGTGTAGGTGGCAAGGTTGTTCTAGGTTCTTTAGTCTTTATTTCTATATTGGTGTAGTCTTTGGCTTATTTTGGTTGCTTTTAGTTTGCTGGTTTGTTTTGATGGTTTATATTCACTATTATGCTTTGTGGGTGTTTTATTTTAATGAAATTATTTTTGCTTCTAAAAACAAAAAACTATCAATTCTATTCATTAACCAATTTTTTTTGGTGACTACACTATTCAGTCTACCAAGCAAACTAAAACTTGGATAAACATGTGTGCTTTCCAAGATCCTTCTAACAAACATGTGTGCTTTTCAAGAGTCTTTTGTTTATGGTTTGCCAATTATCTGAAAGGATCATACTAACAATGTACTAAATATAGTTGTTGAAATGGGAGCCACAATCCTTTAAAGATGAAAAATAAGTGTATATGGTCCATTTTTACTAAATTTGAAAAGTTTACTTTTTAATAAATACAATAGATTCCTTAATAAAAAAAAATACAATAGATAATAGAGATATGACCTTTGATCATTTTGATCAAAGACGACAAATTTAATCTCAGTCTTAGTTGTGTCACATCCATTATGTCGTTATTTTTGAGAAATACAGACATGACAATATCTCACCATATTAAAATATAAGATGAGATTACCAACTATACTATATTTAAACAAAAATGTGTGCTTTCTAAGAGTCTTCAAACAAAAACGTGAGCTTTTCAAGAGACTTTTCTTCATGTTTTGTCTATTTTTTATAGGGTCATGCTTACAGATGTTCTAAAGATTCGTGTGTTAGTGGTTGAGATAGGACCCACAATCCTTTAAAGATGAAAAATAAGGGTATGGTCCATATTTACTAAATTTGTAAAGTTTACTCTTTAACAAGGGTTTGACTAATACAAATATTAAATGTACAAGATTCAATTCAAAAAATCTATTTTAAACTTCTTAACATGTGAAAATTTGTATGTGATAGAAAAAACCATTTTAATAAATACAATAAGTAATAGAGATATGACCCAGATCATTTTGATCGAAAACAACAAATTTCATCCTACTCAGTCTTAGTTGTCACATTCATTTTGGCATTACTTTTGAGAAATACAGACAGGACAATATCTCACCATACTAAAATATAAGAGCAGATTACCAACTATAGATAATATTTATTCAAGGGTTAAATATGTTTTTGGTCCCTATAAATATATCAATTTTTCGTTTTAGTTCTTTTAAAATTTTCTTTCGACTTTTAATCCCTATAAAATTTTCAAACGTTAATAGAGCTTTACCCCCCTGTAATATAGGGCACTTTTGGTTTTGCGCCCCGTAAAAAAAATTAGATTCGGTCCTTGTAAAAAAAAATTGTTTTGGAATACCCCCTAGGCCATCTGATTGTGCAGTTTCATTGATGTGGCACGATGAGACACCTTTTTCTGATGACGTGGCACACTGACTGTATAATTAATTTTGTTTTTTATGGGTACACGTGGCATTCCAAAACAAAAAAAGATAAGTACAAGGACCGAATCTAAAAAAAATAATTACAGGGGGCAAAACCAAGAATGTCTTATATTACAGGAGGTAAAGCTCTATTAACCCAATTTTCAATCACCACTTTTGGTCACTATTTGTTTTGGAATACCATCTAATAAAACATGAATTAAATATGTTTTTTAACCGAAAAAATATAAAATATCATATTTTAAAAGGAGGGACCAAAAGTAAAAATGAAAATTTTTCGAGGGACAAAAAGTCAAAAAAAAATTAAGAGAGACTAAAGCAAAAAGTTAGTATATTTATAGGGACTAGAAACATATTTAACCATTTGTTCAATGTCAAGAAAGTATTAGAATAAATAGATGATTGTCTGGAACAAAGTAAGAAACATTGAAAATTGTGATCATAAATTAAACTTTTTTATCAACATGTCACTAAATTACAAAAGTAACAATTATATCTCATGTCTTTCTCTTAATCAAATCCTTCCACCATGGAACTAAGATGATGTTAAGTTCGATTCTTGGAAACAATGTAATGGCATGGTGGTATCATGGATTAATCGCACTCTTTCACCTCAAATTGACAATTCCAAAACCCTCTGGGATAATCCCAAAGAACGATTCACCAAAGGCAACTATTTTCAGTTCTCGGATCTTCTTAAAGAAGCACACTTTTTAAACAAGGTGAAAGATATATAACTAGGATCTTCACTTATTCAAAAACTCTTTGGGACAAATTAGAGGCTTTACGCCATATTAGAGATTGTGTGTGTTCTGTGAAATATTCTTTTGATATCTCAAAGACATCGAGTTGTAACACGATTCTGAATATGTTGAAAGCTTTTTGAATGGTTTAAGTGATCCCTACAATTATCTTGCCTCCAATTGATAAGGTCTATTCTATTCCTTAGTTTTACAACAAGAAGGTCAACTTAGTGGCACTGTTTATGAAGATGCCAAAGTTCTTTTCAACTCTTCTGGACAATCTAGGTTCCATACACAAAGTGGCAGATCTGGATATGGTCATTGCTTGCAATGATGGAAGAGGTCGTGGCCTTCCTAGATAATTCAAATTCTGCTGCAAGCTAGGCTACACTGTGGAACATTGTTATTCTAAGCATGGTTTTCCATGTGGTTACAAGCCAAATAATTTTTTCTCTCTTTTGGTTAACTGAATTTTATTTTGTTTTGGAATACCCTCTGATAGGTCATTTAAAAACAGATTTTTTTTTTTTTTGGCAGAAATTTTCGTTTTTGAATGACCTTTTAGATGGTATTCCAAAACAAATTTTTTTTACAAAGGTAAATAAAAAAAAATTGCAAGGGAAAAAACCAAAAATAACTTATATTATAAGAGGTAAAACACGATTAACCCTAAAATCTAATATTGTGGTGCTATAGTTAACCAAAAGAGAGAGGAAGTATAGTTATTCGCATGATTTGTTTGCTATTATTACCGGAAAAAAAAAAACTTTCTAACTCATGAGACGCTTGGTCCCTTTTTTTAGGTAGTTAAATAAGGTGGATCAATTTAAGAGCTTGAGTTCAAAACCTCAACTATGTCAGTTTGCCACCCATAGTTAACATGAGCATTGAGCTTCTAACTACAGTAGATAGTGGCAGGGACGGATCCAGAATTTTAATAGGTAGGGTCAAAGATTTCATAAAAAAAAAAAAATCATTTTGAAACTACAAGTTTTTATTTTTATCAATGTAATAATTACAACATTTTTAAGACATGGTTACTTTCTTTAGTTTTTAACCAATGCTCTTAGATCATCTATAATAGGGAGTCTTTTCCCTATTTAACATCATGATAAATAGACACCCCATTATGACATCAATTAATAAGGTGCTTATAAAAATGAGTGTTTTTATTGGAGCCCTCTCTCCTTTATTACTCATGGCTCCCACATGTAAAATTAATTCTATTTTTTTTCTCTATTCAATTGTTCTATTATTTTAATATTAAAAAGTAAATTATATATTAGTTGCAAGAGTAATATTTAATCGATCAACATTAAATTTTCAACAAAAACTTTTTTTAAAACAACAAATAATTTACCCATCTGAATGAGAAAAAAAACAAAACAAATATACAGTGATTGAATTTAAACAAAACAAAAAATAATTTACCATCATTTGTTTTACATTGTTTTTTCAAGTTTTAACTTTTTTTATAATTTATAATTAAATTAATTCAATATTTTAAAATTATATAATTATGAATGAATATATACATTATTGTTAAAATGTATTGATACAGAGTTATTACAGGAACCCAATTAATAATTATTTTGAGGTGTTGGATTGAAAAGATCGTTAAAATGTATTGATACAGAGTTATTGCAGGAACTCAATTAATAATTATTTTGAGGTGTTGGATTGAAAAGATTAGATGTTTATTAAGTATTAATTATGAAACGAATGTCGTGTATAATCAGGACTCGTTTAAACACCCTAATGGAATGCTGCATTGTGATGGTCTAAACTCAATAGCATAATCATTAAATTTACTTGGTGCAGTGTTATAAATGAACTATGTGTTATAAATAAACCATGTGTAGACAATAATATCACAAGCACGGCTAATGCAATGAATACGACTGAGAAGTCAAAAAAAGATCCACGCCTCAGTAATGAGGGAAAATTATTCTAACATAATGTAATGAGTGACCCATATGTGATTTCCCTCAAAATGTAATAATTTCTTATAAAATTGACAATAAAGAGAATTGTGTAGGAAGTGGCACACAGTTCCTTTTTTTTCTCTTAGAAACTTTACTTTACGGTAAATATAAAGAATATTTTGGGCTTTGGATAATTCAACTGAATTAAAGGTTGAGTTTAAACATGAATATGAAGAAGACAAAAATTAACCTAACAACCAATAATTAACATTTATCATTCAGAAAATATAAAATGAAACTTTCTATAACAAGTTATTGCTGTGCCATTTTATAGGAATGTCTTTGAATTTTCAATTCAAATTCACCTAATTAATTCACTTCTTTTTCAACCATAATAAATAATGAATGGATGATAAATGTGTATCCAATGAAACTCCATAGTATTAGAGTAGTCAACAAAAATAGATTAATAGTCACACAGTCCATGTGAATTATTGTTCAAGAAAGTAGAATGGATTATTACAGTTATTTTCACATAATATGCAGGTATTTATTCTAATGAAGTAATGAGTCTTTTTTTTCTTAAAGAGCCTAAAGAATCCAATGCATTCAACTACTTTTACTGATGAGTAATGATGGAAGCTATATAATCAATTTTAACAAGCTACCTTATCCACCATCTTACACAAACAAAATCACACAATACTTTAGTGTGTCAACATCAAATAAAGATGGAGTTGGTTTAGTGGCTGTCTACAATTTAATACTAGGTTGGAGTGAAACTTAGCTAAAGTTAATTAAACCCATCCATCCCTACTGCTACCAACTATGATAAATTTAATAAAGTTTAATCGTCCATTATCATGATAAAAAATTATCTGATGTACTCCCTCCGTCACAAATTATAAGCAACAAAAACAAAAATCACACTTATTAAAAAAACTAAAGCATAAGAATTAGCATAGTTTTTTGTGTTTTTTTTTAATAGATTTCATGAAAAGATGTAAAAACAATTTTTATTAGCTATTGGTTATGGAAAAAATGGAAGAGAGAAAATTAAATGTAATTTAAATTTAATTTGATGAAAATAAGCAAAAACTTTTATTAAAAAAAATCTTATTTTAAAAAACAAGATTAAATAGAATAAAAGCTTGTCTCTTTTGCTTATATTTTGAAGAAAAAAAATGAGTTTGGCATACGGAGTATGCATGTCACATAAATTCACATGTGGTCCCTCTTTTCATAGATACTAAAAGTAAGAGTCTACAATAGAGGGACCCAATTTTAAAACCATGTTTAGATAAAAACAAAAGTTGAAGCTTCAAACGGCAACGCAAATTCACCTAGTACAATTCTAAAATAGTGTCATGTTTTGGATTTAGTGTTCAAAGTCTAACTAACGAATACCCTCTGACCTATATAACATTAATCAAAAGTGTAAATAAAATATGAAGCATTTAGATATGACACCTTTATATAGGTTATATCTTTATAATTAAACATTATAACAATTGAAACAACACAACACTCAGATATGAAAATATAAAATGCATTCATTACTTCTCATGTTTACCATATGACAACTATAGATTGGTGATACCAATTAAAAACCAATACCCATATCCAGTAAATATCTTTCTCAAACTATGAGAAGTACTCAAGAAATTAAAAATAAAATCATAAAATGCCTTGTCTTTGAGCAAATAATAGAAAATTTTCCCTTTGTATCAGCAATGTTAACTCTATTATAAACTTGTGCTGTTTAAAGCAAACCCAAAATAAAACAGCACGGACCAATCCACCTCTAGTTGCAAGCCACTGTTTTGCTTTCCACTCCTGCCTCATCAGCATGTTCCTCCACATTGACCACAGCCTTGCCATCATCGCCTTTCCTCTTCTTCTGTGGAGGATTCAGATCATCCTCGTTGATTTCCTCCACGACTTTCTCACTCGAATCAGAGGATTTTGAGACCTCGGTCTCCTCATCCAGTTTGTCATTTTCTTCACTCTTAGCACTTGATTCTCCAGAATTCTCCTCCATCTGTTCCTCTTGTTGTTCAGCCTGTCGCTGGAGTGATTCTATCACACCCATCATTTCCCTGTTGACCTGTTAAAAGATAATCAATAAGCGAAATCAGACCTCTTTTATGTAGAGCAAAATATTACTTTGAATTGCATATATTGCTATTACAAAAGTTATTAGCTCATTTCACTAAATATTTGCAACAAAACTTCAAACATCATCAAATGTATAGACACTGTCAATAATATTAAGTACCTAAAGATTTGCCAAACAACTTAAAACATTTTCAATACATAGACACTGTCAACAAAACATAGTCAAAAAAACTTCACTAAACTGCATAGACACTGTCAATATTTTAAGTACCTAAAGGTTTGCAACAAAACTTCAAACATTTTCAATACAGACACTGCAAATATTAAGTACCTCAAACAATATAGAAAACACTAAACTCCATGCAGAATTTCACATTTGAAAAAGGTTTAAAGGTTACATGGTATATTAGGAATACTAATCATTTTATAGTAGATTAGAAATACATTTAAAAGAATTCAATAAGGATTCAATTTGAAGTATAACAATTCATTCCATAATAAAACAAATATAAATCCTTACATCAATATGATTATTAATCACATTACAAATAATCAATGCAAACCAAACCCTAAACTAGGCTAATAAAACCCAACACAAAGTCCAATAAGACAGTTCTTTTCACTGAGATCTATTCAAAAATATGTGCAGTAGTACCTGTGGATTCTGAAGATACTCAGCTATGTCGGTTGCACAAGTAGGACATTTCATAACGTTCTTCTGTGTCCGCAAACTGCGTCCACTTTGAGTTGTCCTGTTCCTGATATAGCTTTGGCCAGAAAAGGCACCCTCCAAGCAGCCTTTGCAGAAGTTGTGAGCACAAGGTGTAGTAAGAGGGGAAGCCAGCACCTTGCGACAGATATTGCAACCAAACTCTGCAAAAACGATTAACCAAAGGCAAAACTGAATTAACTTAACAAGTCTACTACTGTAGTGTGTTGATAACGACAACAGCTTCAAATAACAGTGATCTAAGGAAAGGGAAATGAGGTTAATTGTTATCACCAAGGATCATATACCTTTCAATAGCCTATCCTTGATTTTGAAGGACGGCTTTATAGCTTTTGGCCTGACAATTTTAATTTTTGTTGGATCAAAAGGATCCACAATGTTCATCGGCTTCTTACTTTGTGGTGGAGGCTTCTTCCACAACCAACAGCCCTTTTCCTCCTGAAATGTAGACAAATGAACACATTGAGAGACCTGACAAAAACTATGGTACAGCAATGTTAGGGAAAAAAACATTCATCGCCTAGCAAATAATCTTCCCAGACTTTAAACTTAATAATTGTGAAAATCATATCTTACAGTCCAAATATAAAGTCTAGAAAACAATGAAGAAATGTAATATGCAAAACTAAAGGAAGCACTATCAATAAATCTAAGAAAAGCATATAAGTAGACAAGACTACTTACATCAAAGTCCCATGATGGATCATCCTTTCTTTCAGTAATATCAACTGCACCCTTAAACTCCTTAATTGTAGGTAGTGGGCGAGGACGGTCTCCAGTTAAATCACTGCAGATCAACAAAAAGAGTTCAAGTGATCAAGTTCCATACTTCCACTTGTATATATTAGTACAAACACAAACACCCAGATATGAAAAATAAAAGTTGAGGAACAAAAATCAACCTTGTCCATGGAGCTGGCTCATTGTCACACCTCACAAACAAATACCTGCAGACCTTATGACCCTATCACAGAAAAGATTACCCATCAATGATAAGGCTTGAACAATTGATAATTCATTACGTCTCACTCAATGTACTTACTGGAATTAATTAATGCAATGATTAATTTACAAAACAAGAATCATACATACTTGTATTCCAACTTTGCGCCAACATTTCTCAATTCTGTATACCCCATCATATCTCACTCCTGCTTCAGGTGCATAAGAGGAACGTTTCTCCTTGTGGGACCTGAACCAAATAAACAGATCCATAAACAAAATAGCATACCAATTCCTCACATATCACAATGAAACTAACCAAATAAGGATCAATTAATCAGTTGATTTATAATCTATAAAAACAGATCTAACAAACTAATAAGGAATAAATCAGTTGAATTGAATTCATAATAAATAAAAACAGACCTAACAACACGAACAGGATAGCCTTTTCGGCAACTGGTTCGCAAAGCCTCGTTCATATTTTCAAACTTCTGGTCAAATGACTGGTTTTTGTTTGTACGTTTATTCCCACTGAGATCCCTTCCACCGCTTCCGGTGTAAAGGAACCACTCCCCGTGATCCTCATCATCTACATAACCACCCGAGAGAGCGACAGATTGAGCCCCATGGCCACTCTGACCAGCAATGCCAGCAACATGGGGAAAATGAGCTCCCCATTGCCTACATTCCATCCTATCCTCCCAAGTATCACCAACAAGAACCCCACGGTTCCTATTAGGATCATACTCAGCAAGGATTGGTCCAAAATGATCCTTTGGAATAGTCACAAAGATTTTTCCACTGCAAGCATTAGCCTTTCCTGTTTTCTTTGCTCTCTCAGTGGTGTAGCAAGTGTCGGGGCGCTCATCATTGAGAACAACTTGATAATTTTTTGGAGCAGTGCTTCCACCGACACCCTCTGATCGAGCTAGCTTGGCCATACGGATCGCAATCGCCAACTGTGCATTGATTCTTGGATTACTCGCCATCTTTGGTGGAATTGCAGTCCTGCAGTTTGAGCAAGTTCGTTTCCCTTGTTGCCCAACCCATTTCTCAAAACACTTCAAGCAGAAATTGTGCCCACATGGAGTCTGAACCAACAACAACAAGAAATAATCAACTTCAATTTCAAATAATAAAACCAAATGTTCAGGATGCTTCAGTTAAGCTAACAATACAAACTTGTTCAGGTTATCATAACAGTTCTATCTCAAGATTACAAGACAACAACATCATCAACAGCAACAAAATCAAATTCAATTTCAAAGATAATAATAATAAGCTTAATAAAATCATATATCATATATTTAAACACTTCAATTAAGATCAAAACATTCAGATAAACTAGCCAAAACAAAGTCAGGTTATTCGATCAATTTGATCTTTTAATTGTGAGATTGAATCATTCAGATAACCTAACCAAAACAAGCTTTTTTAACTCGTCTGAACGATTCAATCTCAAATTACAAGGAAAAATCATCATCATCATCAACAACAACGGCAACAAAATCAATTTCAATTACAAAAAATAAAATTATTTTAATAAAACCAAATATTTAACACACTTCAGTTAAGATTGAATCGTTCAAATAACCTAACCAAAACAAACTTGCTCAGCTCATCTGAACTTACAGCATCATCAACAACAACCAAATCAAATCTCAATTAAAAAATAATAATTTTAATAACATCAAATATTTAACACACTTCAGTTAAGATATAATCATTGGTTAGGTCATCTGAACGATTCAATATCACAATTAAAACACAATGTAACTGCAAATCATATGAAAATTAAAAATAATCAATTTGAATTAGTAAAGGGGGAAAATAAAAGAAATAACACATGAAAACATCATTATCATCAACATCATAAACAACAACAACAACATCAAATATTTAACACACTTCACTTAAGATTGAATCGTTCAGATAACCTAACCAAAAGAAACTCAATTAGGTCATCAGAACGATTCAATCTCACAACTAAAACACAATGTAACTCCAAATCAAGACTAAAAAACAATCAATTTCAATTAGTAAATCTCAAAAAGGAAAAATAAAAAAAAAACTTACAGTAACAGGTCTCTCAGGCAACTTCATACAAAAAGAACAGTTAAAACTCTTATCGAAGATATCAAGAACACCACTCTTCCTAACATTAACCTCATCCTCCTCTTTCAAAGATCCACCATGTAACTCTTGACGTTTCTTTCTCTTCTCTTCCTCCGTCAACGAAGGATCATTCTCGATAGCACGAATAGCGGAGACAAGATCCCCCGCAACAGAAGGAGCAGCAGCAGCAGCAACAACATCACTAGGTTGAGCACAATCGGGACACAACCAATCGAGCATTTCAGTTGTTGTTGGAACAAGAGGGAGACAAGGAACATGCCATGGTGCTGTGCAGGTTTTGCAATGAAGTGTTTCGGTTTCTGATGGTTTTTGTTTGCAGACCATGCATACACCGTCAGCGTCACAAGGAAAGTGGTGAGTCATGATGTTCGCCATGAATGATGTTGTAAAATGGTTTTGGTTTTGGTTTTTCTTTCTCTTTCTTTCTTGTCTTGTGTTTGTTGAAAATTGTGATGTTATGTTGAGACTTTTTCTCCCTTTTTAAAGGGATTTTTTACACGCGCGGAGGGAATCGCGGCTTTTGAAATTTTACTCAATTTTTTTCCCATTTTTCCCACTCTTTTTTTCGTTCTTTTTTCCATTTCCCTCTTTCTTTGTTCTTATCCATTTCTCTTCTTTTCTTTTTTCTCTTTCAAAATAATAATAACATTTTATTGTTCGTATCTAATTTTTTAATTAAACTACTATAATTTGCTCTCGAAAAAGTTAACTACTATATGTTATTTTTTAAATAGGCTTTTCCAAGGGTTAGAAAAATCTTTTATTGTTATAGTTAATTGGTCTATTTGAATAGGGCAGTTGTTATGAATCCCATTAACATGCATGGTCAATGCTCATGAACCGGTGCGACGAAAATTACCTTTTTTAGGAGAAGAAAAATGTGGTATGTGACTTTTGTTGAAATGATTAAGACAATATCAAAATAAAATTATTATTTAGACATTAGAAATGATATTTCAACAATCCTTTTATGACAACTTTTATAATTACTTTATCTTTCATACTTACATTATGTTTTTACTTTCTCTCTATTGTTTTGGTTGTTGTGTCAATACTTCGTTTTTTTTGTAAAATTTTTGTTATCTCAAAAGTTATCATATAAATGGATGTTCAAATAACACAACTCTTTAGATATTTTTTGGTTTTCTTTAAAAAAAAAAAGAAGATATTTTTTTGGCTTATTTAACAAATGTGATATTGTTAGACTTGATATTTTCATTTAGGTTCCAATCTATGACCTTACCGTATGTGGATAAGTTTGTGGTAATTGTCACTTTTTTTTACGGAAAAATAATTTAATTATTTATTGATCTATCGTTAGTGCAAGAACCAATTACTCTTGCTTATTATAATATGAAAAATATTGTATGTGATTTTTGTATAAATGATTTAAATATGTTGATAAGATTCATCTCAACTAACAAATGTTGATATTGTTAAACTTGACAATTTTGTTCAGATGCCAGTTTAAGACTTTGCAGTAAGTGGATACCAGTTCAAATACTAATTTAAACTTGACAATGTTGATAATGTTCATTGTCACTTCTTTTTCACGAAATAAAAAAGTGACATCATATTCTATTTAATTTAATTGTGAAACTTATTGATTAAATAGTTGAAGCAAGCATCTTTATGGTCTAATATTTGTCTCACTTTATGCACCATGTAATTGGCCTTGAAAATAATAATAATATTTTTAATTAAAGGATTGTAAGTGTTGTCAAAAAAGTAAATTGTTATAAATACTTGTATTTTCTTTTTGTTTCAAAATACATGTCACAATTTTACAATGTACACTATTCTTATAACTTGTTTTAATCATATTTTTAACTAATATATAAATACAAATGTTAGTATGTAAGATAATATTTGATTTGTCTCAATGAATATTTTCAAAATATCAAATTTTTATAATTTTTTATTATATAATTAAATATATTAATGGTCAAAGTTGTGCATTGAGATGTATGCAATTGTTGATTGTGAAATGTATTTTAAAACAGAAGTATTATATATATATATATATATATA
>Ga0315914_1000396_pt1 | contig 52547 bp, 21 predicted proteins | sample MpolenodulesMG_FD_203920 | JGI IMG/M metagenome (GOLD analysis project Ga0315914, IMG submission 203920) | Medicago polymorpha root nodule microbial communities from Los Angeles, California, United States - elongated nodules | ecosystem: Host-associated > Plants > Roots > Nodule | place: USA...
TTTGTTTTTTTTTTTTTTTTGTTATTTTGCTTGTAGATGTGATGTTGAGAGTTCTGGTGATTGTTCAGAAGCTTTTACAAGAGAACAAACATAGTTCAAAAAGAGACATTTATTACATGCATCCATCTGTCTTTTTGGGTGAGTCATCAGAATTTCGCAACATGATGGATCATATGGATAGTAATAATCTTTTAGTATAGTTGATCTTGTATTGATTTTCAATAGCTAATTATGACTGTCATGAGCACCGACACTTCTGATCTATGAAGCACTGACACTCTTCAAATCAGGCGTGTCCTGGTGTCGGTCACGCATCTGTGTCCGACACGACACTGACACATTTAATCACATTGAATTATGTCATTTTCTCAATATTACATTGAATTATGTCATTTTCTCAAATTATTATTTGTGTCAATGTGTCAGTGTCCGTGTCATATCCGGTGTCCGTGTGTTTGTGCTTCATGGATTCTGATAGAAGCCGTGTCTGATGTCTGGCAAATGTCAATGTTGGACATCAACGTGAGTTATAACATTCAATTCATTCATTTTTTAATAAAGAATTATTCAGAAGCCTTTGTAGAAACTTTACTAAGATTCTTCATTGTACTCAGGTTTAGTTTGCGTCAATCTTATAGATGAGATTGGTTAAATGCTAGTACCATGACTGCTATATTGCTAAATCTTAAAATATTTATTTGTAGGGTAAAGGTCTATTTCCCCACCTTTGACATATACTGACTTCTTTTTCGTGTATTTTCTGTTTCTTTTCACATTGCAGACCAGTCAGTTGTGGACCATGCTATTAATGATATATGTGTCTTGATGCAGTGCAGCCGCCATAACCTCAATGTGGTAGATTTTCTGCACTTCATCGATTTATTTCTGTTTTTATTTTCGTTTGGATCTCTTAATTTGATGGATTTTGGTAATAAAAGCACCATCTGATTTTTACAGTATGTTTCTCTTGCTGCATATTCATTTCAAATAGGAAGTTAACCATGTTTCGTCATTACTTTCATTTTATTTCTTTGTAGGTTTCTGCCGGGAATGGGTACGTGATGAGATCACACTCAATCATGGAAAATGCACTTTTCTGTCAGAATTCATTTTATATGAATAACCGTGATAGTTTTATTTTCACATGTGATACTATTTTATGACGTGTACATTTGTATAAAACAAATTATCGCCACTCACACTGTGAATCCCTGGCCCTGATGCATCTAAAAGTTACGAACTTCAAAGGATAGTACATATTTGTTTTTTGGAATTCTGAGACCTTGTTGTTTTCACAAATTTCATTGATATCAAAATGATGTCAATGATGAAATATGATTCCATTATGATTCTTCCTAGTCTGTGCTTGGAACATTAATGGGGCTAGCACATGTGCCATTCAGTTATTTAAGTTTCTATTTCTGCTGCATTGACAATTCCTAATCACTTTTTTCAAGGCTGATGTTGTTTGGCTACTATATATTCATATTCTATTTTGTGTTCAAATGTGTTCAACTAATAAGACCTATGGCTCAAATTTGTTTCTACTATAGGTTAGTTATGGGCTGGATAAGATTTGTCGAAGGAAAAAAGATATTTGACTGCATCAGTTCTCCCAACACCGTAAGAACTAAGAACTAACCTTGAAGTAGTAATTAATTTTTACCATTTAAATTACATACTAACGTTTTGCTTTTCTGCAGGCCCACCCTATTCCTGTTTATGTTGAAGAAATTAAAGGTATCCTATTTTCTGGATGAATACACTACATTTTTTTAGTTTCCTTCTTCTAATACTATTTTCTACTTCATATTACGTAAAAAGTTATAAGTGCCGAGAATTAACATTATTTTACTTTTGCTCATAGATATCGTAAGCGCGGCTCGTTACATATTAGTTGTCGAGAAAGAATCAGGCAAGCAAATGCTGTAATTTTTAGGGGTAAAACAATGAGAAACATAAAGTTTTTTCTTGAGACTTCCTATTGAAAAGAGAGTCGATGTCGAACTTGCAGTTTTCCAGAGATTAGCAAATGACCAGTTCTGCAAATCAAACCATTGCATTGTCATTTCTGTAAGCAATTTTCTGAAGACCTTAGCCTCTTTTGCTTCAATACTTCATTGATTGAATACTATCCTTTTGCAGGGAAGAGGCTACCCAGATATTCCTACGAGAAGGTGTGAGAAATCTCTGCCAGTTTCCTAAGATAATAGGCTTCCAAGCTATATGCCAGCTTACCTTTCGTACTGCACCATTTGAACGTGTCTAGTTTATCACTGTTGCAAATGTATCTAGTTATTTTTTGATTTTATCTATTTTGTATCCTAACAGGTTTTTGCGGCTTCTTGTTGAGAATTTGCACATACCTGCTTATTGCCTGGTAGATTGTGATCCCTATGGATTTGATATCTTGACCACTTATAGATTTGGCTCAATGGTTAGTATTTGTAAGTTTATCAGTTCAGAAGTACTTCAACATGCATATCATTTGTTACAGGGTTCTCAGCATGAAATATACATGATTGTTGAGTGGATCAAATCTTTGTCTAATGACCGAGTTTCATCTTCGTTGTCTTTTTCACTAATCCATTTCCCACTGTTCTTTTAGCAAATGGCTTATGACACGAAACATCTTCGTGTCCCCGAGATACACTGGCTTGGAGCTTTTCCTTCAGATTCTGAGAGATACTTTGTTCCAAAACAGTGCCTCCTTCCTTTGACTGCTGAAGGTACCAACTGATATTACTTGTGAGCTTCAGATTTGCATAGTTGGATATTTGCTCTAATCAATATGGTGACTTCAATATTCTTATTAGACAAGAGAAAAATTGAAGCCATGTTGCTTAGGTGCTACCTGCAAAGGGAGGTGCCACAATGGAGGTAACATTTATTTACATTACATCTGTCTTTTTGTTCAACAGGTTTGAGATTTTATAGCGTGCGTCTTTTGTTAATGTTTTGTTATGAAGGTTGGAGCTCAAAATGATGTTGCAGAAAGGAGTGAAGTTTGAGATTGAAGCGCTATCTGTTCATACACTTTCATTCTTGACAGAGTCTTATATACCATCCAAAATTCATTTTAAAGTTCAAATCTAGCTCGTTGGACATTTGTGTCTTATGCCCTATACACACAGTTGGGCTTGCACACATTTAATAATATACCATTTATTATCCTTTTGCAGTGTAAGTTACTTGTTGGTTACATGATGGTTCCATTGATATTTTATAGTAGTAGGGAGTCAGTTTAGGATCTTTGATGAATTTATGTTTAACAATTTTAGATTCTATAAGTCAAATATTAGCAAGGATGTAGTGAGAGAACTCGGTACGGAATGTAAAGATTTTTGGCAATGTGTTTTATTTGTTGGTACTTCGTGTCTGTCCATGCCTTTGTAGATGGGTGTAATGCCAGAAACTTCACTATTCTAATGTAAGTCAGATTAGTATTAATTGGATTGTATGTTATTGTATGGATAAGTTTGTGCCTTACAAGTGAATTTGGTGATCACGGACCAGTAGGACTCAAACTCAACCCAACTCTAGCGGGAGAGCGTTCCATTAAATTGGTGTGTATAGAACTTGAAAATCATAAGAATTTTTGTATAGGCCTTTCCTGAATGGATGGATATAATCTATTTTTTAACATGGTAAAGGAGATCTTTACTGAAAAACCTCGTTGGATTAATTGAAGAATGAAATATACAGAGAAGGTTTATATAGGCGACGATAACACAATAAAGATAAACTAACAGAATTAACAAAACTAACAGAAAATAACTGCTTATAACTAGTTAGTAACATTTTTTTTTCACGATATAATAGGTTTGAGAATACATTAAAAACAAATTCATGATCTATTACACAAATTTGTTTAAGAGGGATTGTCTCAAATTCTACGTATATATTTCATATACAAATGTATAGCACTTAGTTTTCCCGAGAATTGAAATTATTAAATTTAATTCTTAAGTTGCAAATCGTTCATTCAAAGCCAAAGCCATTCACTACCAAAAAAAAAAAGCCAAAGCCATTAGCTATTATAAACGGAGATATACACCAAAAAAAAAAAAACAACTATTATTGGAGTCAATAATTAAATTGATATCTATATCTATATTTTTATATAATCTTGTTATAGGTAGAAAGGATTCGTTGCCGTTAAACATTGACTAATCTTTGATGAAATACTTGTTGGACGCACAAAGTGGATTATCTTATCCCATGAAAATAAAAAATAAAAATGTTATCATTATTAGCTAAGTGAGTTTATTGGATATGTGTCCAGTTTTATCTGAAACCCGTTATTTTTTATAGGTTTGACCGGGCTGACCCAACCCATGTACACGCCTCCTGAAGGTGAGAAATACTTCCAACCTCACCATTTCCAACTTATAACTGGAGGACTGCCCCGCCGCCCCGCCTTTACTGAACCATTCATCATAATATTCAAACCCTCAATTGCCAATAAAAAGAGAAAAGGAGATGGAATATCACCTTGCCTTAATCCCATTCAAACAAAAATTTGTCCGCTTGACTCCCGTTTACTAGGACCGAGCAAGACTAATATCTTACTACTGAATTAACACCTCAAATGTAAAATCATAAAAAAAATGAAGTATTTCAACTATTTACTTTTTTGTGTGTGTGTGAAGAAGTATTTAATTTTTAAATTAACGAAAAAATGACATCAATTAATTAATATCAATCATTTTATTTCTCAGCTTGATGAAACAAAAGTTAGAATCTTTTAATTAATCAGAATACATATAGTGGTGAAGTTGATACTCGAATTGTTTCAAGTAGGAAAAAGTTATTTTTGTCCAATTCATGCATGTTTTGGGTATATTTTCTCTAACTTTTAGTCCGTAAAGTATCTTTGGTTTAATCCAAATTATGGGTTGTTTCTATAATTTAGGGGGATATGTCTCCATTAGAATGTTTAGGTAGACGATAATTTGTTTATTTTGAAATTGCATTAAGGTGATTTGTGAATCGGTTATTTGAAACTGGGTTAAAGTACCCTTTATACTCCTATTTTATTATTGTGTTTTTTCTTTATACAAAATAAAAACACAATTATAAATTTTTGAGTTTGAACTTAGGTGAAAGTGTTCAATCTCTAAGAATATAAGTTTTGTTCTAATTTATCTATTAGACTTTCAGTTTGCTAGAACAAGAAGATAAAAAACGAGTACAACCCATCCAAAGTGATCTAGATAGTACTGCAAGAAGATCGGTTAGATAGATAATTCATTCAAGCCTTATTTTCCAGCAAGTTTCTTTAACAGTTCACTACTTTTCATGATTAATTATTTGTCCTCTAACAATATTTTCTTAGTTTATCTTGATTGTTTATTTTTATCTAAAAGAAAACATATTCAAAATGAAAATTATTTACATATAATACATGCATTCATTTATTAGGAGTATTTATTTATTGTAAAGATTTTGTCAAACATTTCTTGTTTGCTAAATTCGTTTACCCAAGTATATATATGTCTTTCATCTTCTCTATCTTTTACTTGTTTTGTTTACAACTTTCTTGAACTACGTTCACTTTTGGATATCGCCCTTTGCATGCAATATCGCCCTTTGCATGCAATATCGACAGTCTTTGTTAGAGAAGAAAAGGTATAATTACTGAATCCTGCACATTGATTGTGAGTATTGCACGTAGTATTTTTTGTTACATATGTTTCACACCTTAATTTGCTGTAGTTGATAATTAAAACCAATTTAGAGGTTTCGATTAAGAGAGAACTCTATTAAAAAATAACTTGAAAATAGTTTGAGGTCCAATTTAATAATTAATTCCTTGAACTTAGTTTATGGATCAAATTAGTCTAACTTGACTTAAAAATTAAGTTTGTTAAATAAATAAATTGAACTTGAGCTATGTATAATTCAATTCGTTTTGATTTATGAGTCATCACAAGTTTGTTAACACTCAAGACTTTTCTAACATTCATCATTTCAATTAAATGAGTGCTATATTAATTCTAATAGAAAAACTTCACACAATTGTCGATGATTCTCCTTGATTTCACCCTTATTTTAATAAATAATTTTTATTGCCAAAAATTCAAGACATAAATCAATTTATGCTCAACTCACTAATCAATTATATAAGATAAGTTCAATCAAAATCAATTTTATTTACCACAAAACCAAACACACTCTTAGTGTAATATCAATATCCTTACTAATAGTACTTATCCATTCCCTAATATTTACTTTAAAAAGAATATAGAGATAGACATATATACATAATAATAAGACCTACTTGACCTGCACACCTCATATATCCATGAATAATATTTAACTAAGATAATTCATCATTAACTCATGCTATTATTTTCTCTTTACATTTAACTTGTACTGTTTTAGAATCCAAATCGTAAACACGGAATGTTGATATATTTTATATTAACTTATAAGTCTTGCTTAAAGGTTTTATCAATGACATGACATGAAAAAAATGTCACATGTGCACTGCGACATGCATGAACTTTAATAAAAATAATGACTAAAATTGGCGATGGAAAATTTAAAGCAGCAATGTTGGAATGGAATTTTTAGATGAAAAAAATGATCGACTTGATATATTTAAAGAAACTAAAAACATATTTTACTTTTAAATAAATTATTTTGAAGTAGAATATATATATTTTACACTTGATTTACTTGTTAAAGATTTTTGAATCTTGATGCTAATACACAGGTTTTCCATAAAGCATATTTATTTCCCTTGCGATCTTGAATTTATGAGAAGTGGGTATAGTATTCACAACACCAAAAATCATTTTGACTTACATAACATTTTATCCCTCTATATATTATACATCTTTTCTAGCAAAGAATGCAAGGGAAACCATGGTGAAAGAGTTGAAAGGCCAGCTAATGACCATTGCGATGTCTCCATCATATTTCCATTCCTATCACTACTTTTGTTTAGTAAATTTTGATCTTGTGTTGATCTCTTTTATCTATTCCTTACCTTCTCTTGTCTTTTTATTATTTTGCTTATGGAGAGACCATGTGATTGTTGCCTCCTCATGGGTACAGTTTGTTTGTGTGTTGACTCATTTTGCATAATAAGCATGTGAGTGACTATGTATGTTATAACTTATAACCAAAATGAATAACTATTTATTTTTATTTTTTTATAAAAAAAAAAAAAAAAAAAAAAAAAAAACCTGAAATTGTGTTAACCAACCCAATCAATCAAAGCACAACCCTTCTTCATGGTCTTATTTAAACACCACTTTCACCCACACACACTCGGTCACTCACCATCTCCTCTAAAACAACCAGAATGAAACGATAAACAACACTCTCCACTTACCCCTTCTCATTAGAACCTCACCACCACTTTTATAAACACTATATTCAATCACAACATCCATAATATTTTAATCTTTTGTTATTCTCTCTATCTCAAAATAAATGACCTAGTTTGACTATGTGCATTATTCACATAAAATACTTTGACAAACTTTTTTACTATTATATAAAGACAAATGGTAGCATATAAGATATTGTTGAATTTATCTCTGTATATTTTCGAAATAGCAAATTTGTATAATCTTTGTTAATACATTTTTAAAGATATTTTTTGAAGAATTTTTAAAGATATTTAAGATCAAAGATCTGCTTTTATTTTGTGATGAAGGGGGTATTTCTTTTTTAATTAATTTTTAGCTGAGAATTTAAGTTAATGCGATAAAGTGGGGATAAAAAGCTTTTTCATTATTATTCAATTAGTATGAGCATTCTAGTTTCTATTTCATCTATTTCTTACTCTTTTTGTCGTTTTTCATTTAAATTTTAGACTTTATGGAAAGTAAAAAAAAATTCAGAATAATTTTTTTTCCTACTTCCAACTTTTAATGAACAAAACATAGGTGTGTTTGTTTTGGATTTTTTTCAAAACAATTTTTTTTTTTCAAGTAGTGTAGTTGTAATTCACACACTTTTTAGTATGGAGAATTATGAGTTTGAAACCTGCATATAATGTTCCAATTACCAATTGAACTTTTTATTTTTTAAGTGAGTGAATAACAATTTCTAGATTTACTCTATATATTTTGAAAATGATACTTTTTCTTATGGTTTGAGATTTTCAAGATGGCACTCTCTCTCTAGCTTTCTCGATTGTGATTTTGTAGGACCGCCATCATTTTGACTCTGCACATCCATCGTTTTTCCTTGCAGTGCCCCCTTTCACGGTGTATTGCAAAAGTATCATTAGTTGTGTGTCTGAGCTTTATACATTCTTGACTAAAATATGGTTTTGGTCCCTGCAAATATGTCTCGTTTTGGTTTTAGTCCTTGTAATTTTTTTTTGTTGTTTTTCGCCCCTACAAATATATCTCGTTTTGGTTTTGGTCCCTGTCCCCACTTTAGTGATGATTTGCACACGTAGCACACGATGACTGAACCCATTTATTAGAAAAGTAGTCCCTGCAAAATCTTTTGATTTTTAAAAAGGTCCCTGCAAAATATTTTACTTTTGAAAATAGTCCCTGGAGGGACTATTTTCAAAAACAAAATATTTTGCAGGGACTAAAAACAACAAAAACAATTTACAGGAACTAAAACCAAAACGGAGCATATTTGCAGGGACCAAAACCATATTTTAGCCTACATTCTTTCACCGCTTCAAGTTTTTTTTCGTTCATTTTCCCTCTATTTTCCTTTGTTTCTTTTCTCTTGAGATTCATTTTCTTTGATTTAGTTTTTCATTTTGAAAAATTAAATCAAAGAAAATGAATCTCAAATCAAAGAAAATTGAGGATAAAAAAGGAAAAACAAACAAAGCAAAACTTGAAGCGGTTGGTTATGTTAAGAGATTATATAAAGTTTAGTAACAGAATATACGATAGTTGTAGAAAACAAGGTGACTGATTGGTTCTATGAGGAAAGATGATATCGGGGCTTGGATAAAAAACGTCGGTGCTTTACGGGAATCAGAAGTGAGAATGCGGAGTGTGAAAGAGAAAAGGCCTTTATTAGGCAAACCCTAGTTAAATTATATTTTCAAAATATGTAATGGAAATCTCTAAATTAATTGTTCATTCACTTAGAAAAATGAAAAGGTCTTTATTTTTTAAAAAAAAATTAATTTTTGAAAAGCTATTAGGATCAAATTTTCATTTTAAGGTTAAAAGTGACTTTTTTTTTCAACAAATTGGTTTTTTTAAAAAAAAAATCTTAAACAAACACTATTAAAATGAAAAATGTAATTTTTTTTGTTCTAAAAAATAGTTTTTTCTCTTAATAAAATATGAAACAAACACATCTATAATAATTTCAAGTTTTAAATACACTTTAGTCCCTACAAAGTCGTGAACTTTCAAGTTTAGCCATAAAAAAATATTTCACTTTTGGTCTATATTTGTTTTTATAGAAACTATTTTGAGGACTGAAAATATCAATTCTTTATCAAAAGTTTTTAAAATAAGAACTATTCTAACAAACTAAAATATTATGAAGAACTAGAATTACCTTTAAAATTAAACAAGGACTAAACTTAAGAGGTCGTGATTTTGTAAGGACTAAAAATATATTTAACCTTAATTTCAAACAACCAAATTTTGTTCAAAGGCCAGGGAAATCAATATATCTTTCATTTCCCTGCAATAAACTTGTCTCTTTGACAATAAAAATTAGGCAAAACTTTGTTAGGATTAAACTTAAAAATTGTGAATTTCATAGAAATTAAATTAAAACATGTATCATTTATTTAATTATTAAAAAAAAACCTACTTAGATGAAAGTATCATAATTTAAGAGTCAAAGGCCAGTTAAACAACATTGAAATGTCAACATCATAATTTCATCACAATTTTTTATTTTGTGCTGTTAGATTTTACCTATTCCTTTCATTTGCTTGTTTGTTTATTGTTAGAGATGAGAGTTCTTTTTTCTTCTTCTAGAGATACCATACCATTTAGTTCACCACCATCCCCTTTCACCCACGAACACACACTCACTCACCATCTCTTCCTAACCAAACACCATATGACCTCCCACTTCGCCTCATTTTCATCAAACCATAAGCAACAGTGCCCTTCTCATTCCAACCTTCATCATCACCACTTTTACAAAACCATTTTCATCTCCACCATCCCAAAATCACGATCAACCTACACCAAACCATAAACCATGAAAGCTGTGGCTGGCTTTGCATGCGGCCATGTTTTCAAGAAGTTCAAGCCAAGACAGTATCAAATGAGAATTTTCCTTTTCATTATACAGACCATTCTTGTTTATTTATTTATTTCTTTTGTCATTTTTCATTTAAATTTTAGAGTTTATGGAATTTCTTTTAAGCATATATCCTTCTTTTTTTTCCTTCAAACTTTCAACTTTTAATGATCAACACATTTGTAACTCTATAATCTTTGCACTTGTTATATAAATCGTGGTATTTGCTAAATATGGCTGGAATTATTATCACTATGTCCTAATTTTTAACATTTTCAAAACATATGTTTAATTTTCCTTAAAAAACATATGTTTAATTTTTAATCATATTACTTGAATAGTTTATTGAAACTCACAATGAACACTTCATAAGTTGCGTACTCGGACGATGGTTCAGAGTAAACTATTTACGACGTTTTCATAGTGGGTTTGAAGACAAAATTAAGTATTGGTTGGTGAAAAATTTTATGAAATTCATTTTGAATATCATAGTCGTGTTAAAATTATAGATGGTGACATGTTTTTTCTTTTGTTGCCAATTATCTGCTGACGTACATAACTATAATCGTAATCATAGTTTAAAATACACACAAACAAATAGATAGGTTATGAAACTCTCATCTCATCTTAATATTATTTTTCTCCAACCAAATCTTAACCAATTTACCACCGTAAATAGCAACATTTACATGTTGAAGAAACAATTTAAAACTGTAATGATCACCACATTAGTAACTCTGATATTTGCATTTGTTATAAAGTGTGGTATTTGCTAAATTTGGCTGGAATTATTATTACAGTCTAACTTTTAACATTTTTAAAACAAATGTTCAATTTTTACTCATATTTTTTTTTTTGCACAATCAAAAATGCAACTTATATATTAACAAGGAGGGAGCTCACCCAAACACAAGTAGTGCGAAGGAGCTCCCAAATAATTACAAAAGAATAGTGTTAATCAAAGATAGGTAAGTCACAGACAAGCCAAAGGACTTGACCACCACAAATGAAAACCAAAAACAAATACAACATTGTTAGCTTTTAGCCACCAAAGAGAGCTACTATTAATTGATTAATTCACCCAAAGCTACTATTAACACGTCATAAATTGTATACTACTATTAACACGTCATAAGTTGTATACTCTGGAGGTGGTTCAGAGTACACCAATTATGACGTCTTCGTAGTGGATTAGGGTGAAGACCAGAATTAAGTATTAGTCAGTTTTAAAATTTTGTAAGGAATCCGTCTTGAACATCATAGTTGTGTTAAAATTATACAACGTATAATTATACATCGGTGATATTTATTTTGGATTGGCAATTATCTGATGACATACATAGCTATAATGGTAATCGTTCTTTTCTTAAATACACATAAAATAATAGATAGCTTATTAAACTATCATCATAATATCTGTTTCCCACTCAAATCTTAACCATTTACTACCGTAAACAGCAACATGTACATGTTTTTGAACAAACAATCAGTCATAATGAAAGCTTATTTTCGTGAAGTACTTGTTCAAAACAATTAAAGCTAATATTTAAGTCCAAATTTGACATATTTGTTAGTGTTATGAAACATGACATCCATGGAAGAAATGAGAAAAAAAATTAAAACTATTTGTATTGATCAATGTAGAGTATTACAGATGAGAAAGGTTACTTCGATCTAATTTGAGATAATTACATTTATATATAGCCATCACTAAGCACCAACTACTACTATCTCTAACTAACACTAACTTGTAAATAATCTATATCTTCAATCATCCCCCCGCAAGCTAGAAAGTGTTTACAACATTTTTAGCTTAGAATGTTCACGACAAATGAACATCAAATAGAGAGAAAATACAATGAGGGAAACCTGACATGCATCTGCAAAAATCAAAGCCCATTACGGCAACAAAGCCAATGAAGGCAATTAAGTGAAACCATCAAGAGTACAAACACTCGAGATAGAAGCAAGTTAGTGAATGTCAAAAGGTTTGATTGATAAAAAATGAACCAACAGTTGAAACTAGAACACGGTCAAGTAGCATGGGTGATGACTTTTAAGTGAACGGAAAAGAAAAGTGGCATGGAGGATGAATTCCAAACAAAGGCCAACAAGAAGCTTCATTGTCATCGGTCACCCTAAAAAATGCATATATCTGAACTTTATAATCAAATTCAGCAATACCAACTTTACCACAGTCCAGAAAATACAAACACCGAGCAACCACATGGGACACTTTTTTTTCTTTCTTCTTGGTTTAGAACTCTGTATCACACAATCAAATCATCAACTCAGAAACCATTCATCGAGCAAAAGGGATATATAACTCAGGCTGTACCAAATAAGGGTGCCGGTCTCAATTATGATTGCAATTAACGTCAACACCTTGGTATGAATCCAGAGAGCACGAATAAGTGCCATAACCACTCATCCGTGGTAGATGGCTGTTGCAAAATCACGAACAGGATGAAACATCATTTCCATTTGTTGCGCTGATCCAAGAAAGTTGTACTTCCAACTGCTAACAGGTTGACTAAGGTCAATGCTGCAAATTTGATGGGTTTGGCAAAAACAGTCATAGACAGTAACCTGCAAGCCAGACCAGCAATCAAACAAGCAGCAAATCCATAAATTCTCCGTTTAAGAAAAAGCCAGAAGTGGCAGTACTTAGTTAGTCAAAACGACCCTGTCGAAACTTGATGTGTACATGTACGATCCAGTATAAACCGAAAAGTGAACATTTCACTTCAAACTCAGACATCATTACACTAAGTTTGTCAAAAACTTATTCAAATATACACCAAGTCAATTCAGTTACCATCTTGACATATGAATGTGAATCAATCAGACCACACATAATGATTGAATATCTTATCAGTCCACAGATAGTGATTGAATATCTTGTTATTTAGTCATTAATAGAACCAAATAAACAAAGAACTGCTCTCAATGTCCTATCATTCCAGTGTCCAGGTTTTTTCTTTGATTGAACAACTTTAGGGCCACAGGCACAACGGCGAAGCTAGAGAAATTTTTACAAGGGGGCCAAATACAGAATTTTTTTTAGCCAAAGAAAAATTATCTTTTTAAAAAATTTATATGTTAAATTTAAGGGTTAAATATGTTTAATCTCTATAAATTTAGGCTTCAAGTAGACAAATACATTCTCTCAAAAAAAAAAAAAAGTAGACAAATACATTCATAATTGAAAATTTGCTAAATAGACTAACAATTTATTTTGCAACATCAACAAATAAGCTATTTGTGTTAAATTTTCGTTTATTTTATTTGACTATTGATAATTTTTGTTGCAAAAAATGTTTTCACTATGGTTGTTGTACAAACTGAAATGTCAAAATAAGACAAATAAGTCTATTAATCAAGTAATTATTTTTTTAACATTTTAATTTATGCTAAGTTTTCGCAAATAAATTTGTTCGAGGTAGCTAAAAATATATTATTGGGGTTGCTAACAACATTAATATACCTAGTTATTCAATATAAATAAAAAATTTGGGGTAGCCAAAGCTACCCCTCAGTTACAAAAGGATTCTCCCCTGCACAAGCACCGAATGTACATGTAAGGAATCGGCCATGTCATACAAGAGGACGGAAATGTCATACAAGAGGACGGAAAGGCATTCTAGAAGAAAATGGACAGCAAGGCATTCTAGAAGGATCAAAATTGGTTATGCAGGAGCCACAATTTGTTAAGCACTATCTGCAAATCTAGGGAGCGAGAAAGGGAATCAGGCAATAGATTCCAAGTATTGAGATGAAGGATTTTCATATCTAAGGGGAGAAATAGAGTGATGATTGAGAATGTAGTGTGGATGATTTGTGTAGAAACTTATTTTCTTTCTCTACTATGAGAGTTCTCTCCTCTTATACATTTATTCATCCATCAATCTTGTGATTGGTTACCATTCCTTCCTAATTTCATACATTGGGATTGGAATAGTCGATTTGATAATAATACAATAACCAATTTACCATCTCGCTCATTACAGTACAGTCCATGAAAGGATCTCAATCTTCCCTAGAACTAATTCAACTGAAAGATGTATACTCCAGTACTCTACTTTTATGTGCTCGATCAGTAACTAATCAAACCATTTATTACAAGCTTTGAAAACCATATTAAAGTGAAGCATCAACATGTTTGATGTCGACAAAAGCATAATAGGAGCAAGAAGAAATGATTTTATTTTCAACGGTCTAAAGTGGAGAACCTTCATATTGTCTTTTTGCTTTTGAATGGATATGCATAGTAGAGAAATGCTAAGAACACTCTCTTTCTAACACTCACTCTCTTATGGGGTGATATTAATGTGGATCCAACGCTTTGGAAATGAGTCCCACATAAACTTCACCCAGTAAGAAAGTGAGTGTTAGGGAGGGTGTTAGACAACGAGTGTTCCTAGCACTCCTCATGCATGGTATGATATAAGAGTACAAGATTATACTGGAATACTGGATACTAAGCTCCTGCAACCACTTCTTGAATTATACAAACTTGATAAATTCATAAAGCTCTATGGCTAGACTAACTTTACAGTACAACGACAATATAATCTCCTCAATTCATGTTTTCATCATAAAGTAACTTAACTACAACAGCTATGCAAGTTTCAACAACCAAGTAGAAAGTTCTAGCAGTAGTTGATATTTTCAAACTTTGTTATAGAATTCTTATAACAAGCTCAAACTATATAATAATCCCTCAAAACTGATTCCCCTCATAAAGGATGAAAATCATTTTCTGTCAACTAGTTCCTATTTACAAAAAGAATTCTATAGGTTACAGAGCTACAATGGTCATGGATATATAATAATTTGATGAATAATAAACTAAAGCAGAGGAGACAAGCGTTTTTAACGTAATTATAAGCAAACAATTTCTTCCATAAGTAGATGTCATGTTTAATTGGGAGCCATCTGCGAAATCAATTAATTATGAAAAATTGAATGCAGTGAAATTAGTAGAGATATTTTAAAACCTCTGAAACAAGGAAGAATCAGCAGAGTTTCGTTGTTGTACCTCTCGTCCCCTCGAGCAAGTATACGAGAAAGGATTGGTAACTTTGGTCCTCTTAACCAAAATTCCTTTGATCTGAAAGCTTCTTGCCAAAAGTTCTGAGTATCAAAACAAAATGCTTTTATGAACTAGAGACACGTCAGTTTCTTTGGTCAATATTAAACAAGTGTACTGGAGGATAAATTCTTGTCCCAAAATGTATGCATGTTGCAACAGCGATATGAAATATTTTGGACTTTATCTCTTTACTGGTTTCCATAGTGTTAAATAGAATTCTAATCTACAGTACACATTGTTTTGCAACAATAAAATTTTGTTGTCTATGCTCCTTAATCATTGTTAAATTCAAAAGGCATTTAAAATTTTACTTTAGTTAATACCGATGCTAATTTTATTTACCATTTTCAAAAAAATATTTTTCATTCTCAAGTAAAGTTATAATCTGAAAGTACATAACTATCTGTCCAGAGCAAAACATTAAAAATGTTACTAGAATAGATGCAATGTTAATATCACTGACTGAATTTTCATGAAGAAAAGTCCACTCACATTGGTAAGCATATAGTTGGGACCTAACAGATTAGAGGGAAACATAATCTGTACAGGAAGTTCAGCCAACTTGTAAAACCATGGGTAATAACACATAATCTGAAAGTGATAAGCACCAAATTCAAAGAAAAGAAACAACTGTATTATTGAATTGAAAATAAATTTATTGCAGAAGATAACCCCTAAGAGAAGAGACATTTCTCATCTGCCTAAACCCTTAAGGTTCTAACTGAATAATGATCCCAAGATGCTTCCCTCTCTACCTTCATGTACTCTTATAACAAAATAGATCACACGCCTCACCAATCACTTTCTGCCACGTGTGTTTCCCATTTTTCCCCCTAACTAACAAGCCAACCTCTACTATGCATTAGGCTATTCTCTTTATGAGTCCTACCAGAAAGCATGCCAACACTTTTACTAACTACTACGCACTTAGTGATGCCGACAAAGAAGAGAATGCTATAATATTTGAAAAGCTAAAAAGCAAACACTAGTATGTTATTTCACAAATACAGAACATCTCCCATTCTCTTTTTGAGATTCTTTTCATTCATTATGTTTAAAGTTTAGAGTATGCAAGAGGATGACAATTATCTGGTAAAAAATTTTCACACCTCACGAGACGATGAAGTGAAATTGAGATGAAGTTAAACCATTAGTTATTGTAAACCAGGAACACAATAAATAATACAAGTTTGGTAGGCTTTCACTTAACACGAAACCTGAATTTTAGTTTAAGATATCTATGCAAACCAGACTTATTAGCCAAGAAATTGCTACTAAGCGGATAAAGGTCAACACATAGTCCAATCAAAAGTCATTGTATGGTGAAAGTTTGATTTACTATAGTAAAAGTTGCTGCAACAAAACATATAAAAAAAAGTTATTGTAAACCAGAACACAATAAATAATACAGGTTTGGTAGACTTTCACTTAACACGAAACCTGAATTTTAGTTTAAGATATCTATGCAAACCAAACTTATTAGCCAAGAAATTGCTACTAAGGGGATAAAGGTCAACACATAGTCCAATCAAAAGTCGCTGTATGGTGAAAGTTTGATTTACTATAGTAAAAGTTGCTGCAACAAAACATAAAAAAAAAATAGAAGGAAAAGAATGAATAGGCACATCTAGAAATATTATTGAATGCCAAATGGGCATAATAGAAGTCATCAAGATGGCCGTTTTCAAGCTGAGAAGCTTGTTCTATCAGAATCAAATGGCAATTCATCGAGTAGGAGGCTCATCACAAATATTGGCTATTATGGAACCTGGCAAACTATTGCAATTTGTAAGAATTACCTATTGAGGCTAGGACCAGTAACCTTCTCGAAGAGCTGTGACATTGGAAATCTCTGGCTTTGTCTTACAAATCGCCTGATCAAACAATTGGAACTTGGAAGGCACGCATTTACCGAGAAGAAGCCAAACTTCTATTCCAGTATTGGTACAATATAGACAATCAGTTTTCAGGGTAATCTTGTTGCGTGTTGCGACTTTGCCATTTCCCTTAAGACAGCACCAACAATTGCTGCCTGCTCAAGGCAATCAGCCTTATGCAATGCATCTAAAAGAACAACACATGTTTTGCTATTTACACGACAACCTTTCAATCGAGTTTCCTCAAAAACTATATATGCATCCATTGCTTTATTGGCGCTGCTTAATCCTTCTATCATGGCATTATAACAAGCAGAATCAGGTACTCCACCACTCGCCTTAAATCTATCAAATAAGCCTCTTGCCTCCATAACATTTCCGGCCTTCGCAAGTCCCGCAATCATTGTGGTGTAGGTGATATTATTGGGCTTTAACCCTTGTTTCTGCATTTCTTGCCAAAATACAAAGGCCTTATTAAACTTTCTAATCATACAAAGACCATTTATCATAATGCTGTAAGTCATTGCATTTGGAGAACATTTTAGGTTTTTCATGTTCTGAAAGCAGACTTGAGCTTCGTCAATTTCCTCAGCTTTCACCAATGCATCGAGTAAGCAATTCCACGTGTATGTGTTTGGAGTCAGACCTTTTTGCATTAACTCCTCCAAAATTAAGTATGCCTCATCGATCCTTCCCACCTTGCCAAACCCATCAATAAGACTACTGTAAATAACTACATTTAAATCAACTCCTATTGATTTTGCTTCTTCAAATAACATATATGCTTCGTCAAGCCTGTCAATTTTAGCTAGTCCATCAACAACAGAACCATAAGTTACAACAGTAGGTTGTAGACCCTTTGTCTTCATTTCCTCCAGTAGTTGGTATGCTTTATCGACCTTACCAGACTTGCAAAATCCGTCAATAACAGTGTTGTAAGCAAGGACATCCAAATGTAGTCCTTGTTCCTTCATCTCATAGAACAATTTATATGTTTCTCTTGAAAAACCTGCTTTCACGAGACCATGAATTAAAATTGAGTAGCTCCGAACATCAGGAACTAAACCCTGAGCCTTTATTTCTTCAAATAAAGCCCTGCCTTTCTCAACTTCACCAGCTTTGAAAACACAATCCATGTAAGAATTAAGAAGCATCAGATCAGGAGAACAACCCCTATGCACCATCTGTTTGTAAATTTTGTGACCATCCTCCTTCCTACCACACTTAAAAAAGTTCTGAATAAGAGATGTATACACTACTACGTTTGGAATTTGATCAGAATCTAACATCTTTTCATAAAGACTATAAGCATCATCTACCCTGCCACGTCTGCCCAAGCCATCAATAAGTGAACAAAATGTTCTTGAGTCAGGACTGCATACTTTATGATCCAATCCTAAAAATATGGAGCATGCTTCATCAAGTTTTTGAGCTTTACATAATCTGTCAATCATTATGTTCACAGTCATGATATTTGGGAATAAGCCGGCCTCTTTCATGGTATCCTGAACTTTCAGGGCAGCTTCAAGTTCTCCTGCTTTGCAAAGCATGTCAATTAAAATATTGTAGGTTGTAAGATTGGGTGCAGCATCTTGTCTCATTTCATCATGGATCCTCAATGCTTCCTCTACTTTACCCTTTCTTCCTAAGCAGGTTAGAATGCAATTGTATGCAATGACACTAGGTATGCACCCCTTTCTCTTTTGTCTCTCAAGCAAACTGTATGCTTCATCAAACTTCCCAGCTGAACCATAACCCATAATCATCGTATTATAAGCATAGACACAAGGGACACTCCTGTTGAGATCCAGTTCTTCAAACAATTCAACAGCTTCATCCAATCTCCTAGCCTTGCAAAGAACTCCAATCAAGGTAGTATATGTGACATCGTCGGGAACCAACCTTTGTGCCTTCATCTCATGAAAGAATTTCCAAGCCATATCCACCTTACCAACTTTACCAAAACAGTCTATACATACATTATAGAGGACAAGATCAGCAGTGAATGAGTTGCTCTTCATCTCATCCAGCAACGAAAGAGCAGCATCAATGCGACCCTCCCTAGCAAACACACGAACAAGCGTGGTAAAAAGATGCACATTTGCTTCATAACCTATTTCCTGCATTTGGTGAAAAAGAGTAAGCATGGGATCAGGTCTGTTTTCCGCAGATAGAGCACCAATCAATGTCGTATAAGCCGAAAACGCAGGGCGAAATTTGAACTTCCTCATCATTTCAATAACATCAAAAGCTTCTTTTAGCTTATGCGATTTGACAAAACTGGCTACCAATTCTACAGAAACATGATTGGAGAGTCCAAATCCAGCCACACTCATTTCCTCAAGAATCTGTTCCAAGTAATCCAAGTTTCTTGTCCTGGCCATAACCATAAGAAATGCATTATAAACTTCCGAACAATGCGCTTGTTGAGCTTTCCGCTCCACCCATCTAAAATACTGAAACGCCACATTCACATCCTTCAACCTCTTCATCACTCCAACAATCACTTCTGGTTGAGACATTTCATCAAACACGTTGAGTGCATCCTCAACTTCCGGTCCCCACAAACCATTTTCCAACACCCCACAAACATCATACACTGTCTTTCTCATACCCTCAACTTTTGCTTCATTTTTTTCGTAATTATCATTCATAAAAGGATTAACTTTACCATTCCCATAAGTTTCTGAAGATGAAAACGAAGACCCATTTGAAAATGACGATGAAAACCTTTTAGATAAAAGGTCAATTTTACCACATTGAAGTAAAAATCGAAACTTTAGAACTGCAACAAGAATAAGAATGAAAATAAGAATCAGATTTCAGATTGTAAAGTTGTGACGAGTGAATGATAAAAAGGGCGAAACCAAGACATTGCACGAAAGGAGAAGAATGAAGGAAAGAGAACAAACCTTGTGTCCTTGAAAGAATCTTCATGTAGTGGTTGATTAAGGAGAATCAATGGAGAAAAAGAAAAAGGTGAAGAATTAAAAACAGAGTGGAGCAAGAAGACGCAGCTAAGAATAATAAGAAGGAACAATTTTTAAAATATAAATTGGTATAGTTAGACCAAACACTTTTTAAAATAAAATACACTTTTTTTTTTTTTTTGAGGGAAAAAATATACACTTATTAAATATACACTTATCTTAAACATTTTTTTTTTTCTTCTTCTAAGGAATCGTAAGTAATTGTTCTATATTTTTGGTTTTTATAAATACATCAAACTCTTTGATTTAGTCCGCTAAATTTTTTATTTGATTTTTAACTCTCTTATCACTAATTTTAATCTCTATTTTTTTAGTCAATTTATGTTTATCCTTCATATTTTTTAATGAATTTTTCAAAAATTGGTTAGAATGTTATGACAATCTCTTTAAAAAAATAGAATTTTTTAAACCTAACATAAATTAAATATGAATTTTTATGTTAAAAAATTCATATTAAATTTTTTGAGGGACTAGGAGTCTAACAAAAAATTTAGGGGGACTACGACGAAAAGTTTGTATATTTATATAAACAAAAAAATATATTTAACCTTATATTCTTTGAGTTTAATTTTTACACAATGATAATGTGAAATTATTTTACACATACATCCAATTATGTGTTTTCACATCAATTAATATATATGACAAATCATATATTTTCATATACATTAATTGACGCGATGATACATGATTGGATGCATGTGTAAAATAATTGTACATTGTTAATGTATACTAATTAATTATTTATTTTACAATAATTGTTGTATATCCTTATTTTTAATTTTATCATAAATTTTTTATAAGGTTAGTTTATGTGTTATGATATATTTTGTTCTTTTGTTAGGGAATGTTATGTATTCAATTTAGTTACATGTTAAATTATCTTAATTCAAATAGATTTGAAGAAGGATAAGATCATGCGGCTAGGGGAACCTTATTGTAAGTTTTGTAGAGATGAAGTGGAATCAATTACTCATGGTCTTCTTGATTTCCCTCTTGCTCACGTGATGTGTATGCATTTGGCTCCTTTGGAGGATGGAGACAATTTATTTCATAGCAGCTTGTTTGATTGGATTCAATTGAATCTTTTCATGGGAAATTATATCAATGGTGTGGATTGGTCTGTGATGTGGGAAACAACTTGTCATTCTTTATGGTTTTGGCGAAACTAAGAATTACACGATGAGTAACAAATCTGTCGAATTGCATATCAACTCTAAAGTGATTGTTGCTAAGGTAATAAATGGGAGAGGTGGTAGTGTGACGGGTATGAGACTTTTGGCCAAGATTAAGCAATTACTTCAAATGGATTCAGGAGTTAAAATTTATCGCTCTTATCATAAGTGTAATTATTGTGCAGATGCATTAGCGAATATCGGTTGTGGTCAAGGTTTTATGGTCATTTTTTATGAGCAAGTCGCTCAAATGAGTCTTTTATAATTAGCTGATCAAACTTGTATGTCAGCTCAACGGTTGATCACGTTGTAGTTTCCTTTCTTTTGGACATCAACCCTCTTCATTTACCAAAAAAAAGGATGATTTGAAGTTTTATTTGAATTTTATTATACATGAACCCTATTTATAGAGTCAAGCATTAAATATTCTCCGCTAAAGAATTAAAGTTTGTTTGAAGCTTATTTGTAGGAATAATTGATTTCAACATTTATATTTCGAGAATTGCTATATCCCACGAATAGTCAATCCGTGAATTTTAAGAAATACTAACTTTCAGTGTTATTAATTAAGTAATACAATTTAATTTCCACAATTTTTTGAATGGAAATATTAACGAATGCTCCATAACACTTTTTAAGGACCTTAAGTAGTAAGTGTTTATGAAAATGCATGTAATCAATGCATTGGAAATCAAAATATTTGACTTTTTAAAAAATAACTACTTATTTTAGAATACTTAAAGAGTGTCCGGAGCACTCGTTAACAAGATCATTTTCAGAATTCATGGGATGGGTGGGTATGAATATAAACCTTTAGTTATTTTTGTGGTTTGACTTTTTCTTTGGTTTTATCATTTCCTTATTTATTTCCTATAACTAAGCCTACTTATTCGTAATTATTAGGAGCAAATATAACCACTCATCCATAACAATACGTACCATATAGATAGGTTATTTATCAAACAACAAAAAATATACAGAGAATACACGCGCATCAAACACTGAAACCATCTCCTCTTCCAATTATTCTTTATGCGTCACATCTCATGTGATCTCTGTAATAAATTCGATCGAGTATGATTCATTTTTCTTAAGGACAATGAGTATGTCATGTCTCATGTTTATATGAGGGTGTTTTGTTTTGCAGGTTTCTCCCGAGTTGACTCAGGAAGATATGATGTAACTGTATCGATGATCCCGTTTTTCTGTAGTTATTGATGGTCTGACAATGGTCACCTATGTCAAATAGTTTGCTGATGTTAATGGTACGTAAAAGTGTGAGGGTATGCTTGTTGTTTTCAAAACTTTGAACATTAGGATCACTCAGAACATGCATTTCCAATCTTTCACTATCATAAACCAACCATTCTTGCCAAACATGATTAACCAAACTCATGTTTCGAGGATGTTTCAATATTGCAAAGATCATCATGCCACTATTTACATGCATCCCTGAAATACTAAAAATTGGTTGACTAATATTACCTTCATGTAACAAATCATACCTTTTTATTGAAAAAGTTTAGGCTTTGAAACTTTCATCAGAAGAATTTCGATAACCGATTAGAGCTTGATTGGGATCTTACTATACCCTTTGAACTAGGGTTTATGTCCCAAAGAAATCCAACTAGAATACATTACATTATTTTTCTTATAAATGCAATATCTATAATACTAGTATTTGGATTGTAGTTCCAATGCAAAGGTGATTCTTCTAAAACATGTAACTCCCTGCATGATAGATATGTAAGGTTGTTTGAGAAAGTGTAAGAGTTGCATGGTTGTGAGGATGTAGGGTTAATGAATGATGTGAAAAGTGTGAGAAAAGATAGAAGATTTTGATAGGAATCCATGGTTTAAGAAGTTATTTGATTATATTTTGAAAATTATGATTGATTACATTTTCTACCTTTTAAAAAGTAAGGCTTATCATGCATTAAAAACAAATTGGTTTATCGTTATTATTGTTATTATTGATGTAAATGCAAGGTGTAACCATATAGTAACAAATTGTCTTATATAATGATAAGACAATTTGTTACTATATGATACGGCTTGAATTTACATCAATAATAACGATAACACTGATAAAACAATTTGTTTTTAACGCAAGATAAGTCTCTCTCTTTAAAAGGTGAACATGTTAATACTTTCTATATATTCCCCAAATAATTTCTTAGAACTTGGATTCTTGTCAAAATCTTCTATCTTTTCTCACACTTTTCATATCATTCATTAACCCTCACAACCATGCAATATTGAAACTTCCTCAAAACATGAGTTTGCTAATCATGTTTAATAAGCTTTCAAAAGTTGAAATTGTGAATTTTTCCATGCACTCCATTTCCATTCTTTCTACTTTACAACAAACAAAAAAACATGCAATTTTTTTCAACTCTTATTCCATTTTGGTGTTTGTATTCCTTTCCTAGTCAACTTAAAAATGAAATTTCAACCTTTAATGAGACTTCATTTCTATGCAAAGATTAGTTCTCCATGAAAATACAACTTCATCTATTTTGATGGATACATATATGCCTATTAAAAAAAACACACACATGAGTTGGTTTGATGGTGAATGTTTGAAACTTTAGAGTGTGTTCATTTTAAAGTCTCGGATTCGAATACTCTTTATGCTACTTCTTGTGTTGTGTCAGTCCATACATACCAAGATCTATGACCTTAAATAGGGGTCATACTATTAGACTGTGGGATTGATGTTTCTCAGATTAGTCTGCCATAAGACTGAATACTGAGTTTCTTTTAGAGAAAAAACATACATACTATAAAATCCCTAATTAATTTACATCATTTTGAAATATCATTTTACAAGATAAACTCTAAAATTTAAATTCTAATAATTTCTTTTGGATGAATTAATGTATCCCCATAGGTAGTTGACTAATCAATTGAGGTAACTCAAATTTATTTAAGAGATTGATCTCTTCGGTTGATGTATGTTTTTTTTTTGTCATTGATTGATAGCTTGATTTAGAGGTTAAAATCTTTACCATTTAAATTAAGAGTTTAACTAGTATACTCTGTTAGTGTATAATTATTTTACACATTCATATAATGATGTGTTCTCGTATCATGGTCATTAATATGACAACTGATGTGTTTTCATGTTCATTGATTGACGTGACAATAAATCAATATATACATATGTAAAATAATTATACATTGACATAATATACTACTCTTCCATCATAGATTAAGTAAGATATTTGTTCATTTCACACATATTAAGAAAATGTATAAGTGAATGAGAGAGAAAAATGGTTTTACGTGTTTTTGTCGAGTATTGGTTCATTCACCATTATCATAAATGCAAATCGAAAGATACTAAATTGAGAGTTATGAAAATAGTATTTATTAGAGTTATAATTAGAAGGAAAAAAAGTAATTAATATTGTATTGAAAAGTGAAATGAGTCTGTTATTATGATACAATATTTTTTTATAAAAGACTCACTTATTATAGAACTGATGGAGTAATTAAAATCTTTTCAATTAATTGTTCAATTAGTAATAATTAAAAAAAGTTTATACTAATTTACTTTGAAATGAAATTAGTTAATTCATTAATGAATGTTTATATTTGATGAGCAACAGTTGACACAGCGGTAGTGTTCAAAATGCATTGGAAAAAATCTTTACTTCATGGTCATTTAACAATTAGCAGCAAACAAGCAGAGCTCCATCTTTTCACACACAAATCGACAACACCACATTTTAACAAACAAAATCATCTTCTCTCCTCTCTCCTCTCTCCTCTCTCCTCGTACTCTAACTTTTCACTTTTGTTCATAACTTACATATGAAAAACAACAAACACTCATTTTTCCCAACTCTTATTTTGACTCACATTTTTCAAGTAAGAAATTCCAATGCTCACTCTCTTTTTTATTTTTAGTTTTAAATTCTAGATCACCAAGTTCTATCTCCATTTTCGTGTTCGATCATAGTGGTTTTTGCTTTAAGGATTAATTCATAGTAACTTTTGTTTATTATACTATTATTATCATTATTTCTATTTCTTATTCCCAAAAATAAAATTTAGATGTCAAAATCATAGTTTCTGTTTTACAGCTCACTGTCAAATTAAATTAAACATGTTAAAATAATTATGTTTGATTACTTGTTAAAATGAAACTCATCTTTAATTCATACGGGGTTGAATCAACAGACGAGACATTTTTGTGTTTGTTTGAGTTTTTTTTATTCTAATATAATTGTTTGAGTCTTATTAAATAACATAGTTTCTATTTTGTTTAGGTTATATTTTTGTATGTGAATATATGAACAAACAAAATTTAAGTCATTTATTAAAAATAACTGTGATATGTTGTATTTGAGATCCAATGAAAGACACTTTGGTTATCAAGTCAAAACATGACATTAGAAATTATAGAGTAATTAAAATAGAAAATGATCTTGAAACACTTATTGTAAACGATCATCAGATACCTACTAGAGAAGGCCACGAAAAAGAAGGCGGACAAGTAAATATGGTATCGATATTGTTAATTTCAATTTTATTTTTAAAATGTATCAATAATGATTGTTATATTCAGTGTTGTGTTCGTTTTTAATCTGATGCAGCAATGAACATCAGTGTATGCAGTCATCATACCCTAAAATGTGTGTAAAGATTGTCACATTTATTAGGTTTGGAGGATTATATTACTTTGAAGAAGTTTTATTTTTATAATTTAATAACAGATTAATACAATGTCGCTTGGTTGGATAACACATGCCTCGTTGAAGGGAGACAAAAGAGACAAAAGTTTTGAAAAGAAAGACGTATGTTAATTTTTTTCTCACAAATTTCCACTTTTAATTTCTTAAATATATTGTACTGCAGTTAAAATTTGCTTTGATAATTTTTCAATTTCAACATGTTAGTTATACCTTTGAGCACAGTGGATCAACAAATGAATTTACAAGCACTAAACAATGTAATTTAATTTTAGTTTTCAAGTAAATGAATTTTTTTTAATGGGTGGCTTATGAAAGTTCAATGTCTTATTTATGCAATTTTATATGCATATATATGAATTTATTTGAGTTTTGCTTACGATTAGTGTTACAATTTTGTTTAGGTTATATTTTTGTATGTGAGTATATGAACCTAAATATATGAACAAACAATTATTAAATGTTAGTTTCAATTTTGTTTAGGCTATATTTTTGTATGTGAATATATGAACAAACAAAACTCAAGTCATATATTATAAATAACTATGATATGTTGTATTTTAGACCCAATGAAAAATGTTATGGTTATCGAGTCAAAGCATGATATTAGAGATTACATAATAATTTAGCCAGAAAATAAATGATCCTGAAGTACTTATTGTACACGTTGGGTTACTAAGACTACGAAAAAAAAGGCGGACAAGTAAAGATGATATCTATATTGTTAATTTCAGTTTTGTTTTTAACAATATTGATTGTTATATTCACTGTTTCGATTGTTTAGTTTGCTACACCAATAAGCATCGGTGTAGGTAATCTTCATACCCAAAAAAATGTGCAAGGACTACCACATTTATTTTTGATTTAGATGATTATTAGTAGATTAATACAATGTCACTTGGTTGTAGAGCTCATGCTCATCGAGGGGAGCTGAAAGTTTTTTTAAATAAAGACGTATGTTAAGTTCTTTGTTCATAAAATTCCACTTTTATTTTCCTAAATATATTGTACTTAATATATTTGAAAGAACAATAATGTACTACAATTAAAATTAAAATTTGATTTGATAATTTTTCAATTTCAATATCTTACTTGTATCTCTGAGCACGGTGGATAAACACATGAATTTACAAACACTGAACACACTGCAACTTCATTATTTGCCACGAGTGTGAGAAGATCTTTGTTGTTGGTGACAAATATTGTTAAAATCAAAATTAATTAGAATAAAGACAATCAACCTTAGAAATATTTTCATTCACCTCTTGATAATCCTAAGGATTCGTTTAATATGAATGAATAATTTCAAATTGATGTAGTAAAATTCATTGTTACCCCACCTTGAACCATAACTATTTTGAATTTTTAAATATTCTTTCTCTTTCTCACCATGCGATGTAACTTTGCAACCCAATCTACATTATTTTGTATAGAATGCTCATTTAATAGATTGTTAGCAGTTGCAAAATTTGTCATGAGCATTTCCTCATTGTCCAAATAACGTGATTCCAGGTCAGTGGTCTTAACCTAAACCAATGGATGCTGGGTGTTGACAATCAATAGCCATCGTAAGCCACCTCATTCGAACTGTCTTTAGAGCATTTGTTAGCATAACACATAAAATAATGAGCATAGCAAATTCAACCTAACTCATCAAACAAAAATTATTAGTCAAATCACACAATTAATTTTATCTAGTACTCCTGAATTAAACATAACTCTTTAATTCACGCATTTCAATTACAAACACCAATATCAATTACTTAAAAAATCACAAATATATCTCATAAATAATACATACTAGATTTATATTCTTGGTTTGAAATTATATTTCTTTTTGTAATTGGTGTTTAAAAAAAAACGATCTATTGGTGTTTAATAAAGCACTCGGTAAACAGGAGAGAAGAGAATCTTGGTTATACCGTTCAATCTTATTCATCTCAAATACACGATGTTTGGAGTTTTTTTTCTTCTTCATTGCATCATCTGATTATGAGCCATAATACTTGCAACATAGAATTGAAGAATTTTTATATGGTTTGAAAAAAGTTTTTGTAAGTTTTCTCACATCTTCAACACTTGTGTTCTTATAATTATTTTATGACTTATAATGTAATACATGTAAATAAGAATGAAAAACATGTCTTACAGTTTATTTTTCAAACATGTATTATAGTATACTAGTCTATAATTAATAAGAAACTTATTGGGATTTGCAGAAAGACTTGTTTTTTATTAATTCGTGATGTGATGAGTATTTTATGCGAGGGTGATGAGTTGATGAAGATTATGGTTGGAACATAAGAATAACATGTGAACAATAGTATGTTAGTTTTTTTACGCATGTGAACACGTTTTAAAGACTTGTTTCTTGTTTTATGTATAATTGCATTTTTTGAATTTTGCTATTTGCACCAAAAAAATTAAATTCTGGTTTTTATATCAACTAGTAAAAGACTCGTGCTTTCGCACAGGTCACGTAATATTGTGATAATTATTTAAAATATAATTAGATTATTAGTATTGTATAATGTTTATAGATATTAAATGAAATTATGAGAAAGTTGATATGATAAAATTTTAAAAAGTAATGATTGTTTTCAAAATCAAAATTAATGTAGTGTTTCTATTAAATAACTCTTTATTTTATATGGAAAAGTCTATTCAATATTTGTACTGCCGCATACAAATTATATATATATATGTTAAATTCTCATGACTATTTTCAAAATCAAAATTAATGTACTGTTTAAATTAAATAATTTTTTATTTTATATTCAAAACAATGTTCAATAATTTCTCCTTACCCGTTGCAGATTTTATATACTTATATCTACATAACAAATTTTTTTTATCCATATATAACAAAGTTGATATAATAAAATTTTACAAACTTATGACTATCAATATTAGTGTGTATATTAAATAAATTTTTATTTTATATTTAAAACACTGTTAAATATTTAAACCGCACTTGTTGAAGATTTTATGTGCTTATATATATGCTGAAGAAATTTTTTATATACTGATATGTAATAGGCCATATGATAAAATTTTGAAAACTCGCGACTATTTTCAAAATATCAACATTAGTGCAATGTTTCTATTAATTAAATTTTTAATTTATATGTAAAACACCATTCAATGTATGCACTGTTCCCATTGTAGATTTTAAATACTTATATATACATACACAAATGTTTATATACATATATGAGAAAGTCGATACGATAATGTTTTGCCAACTCATGACTATTTTCAAAATAACAACATTAATTAATGTAGTGTGTCTATTAAATAAATTTTCATTTTATATTGAAAACACCGTTAAAAATTTAAACCGCACTCGTTGAAGATTTTATATGTTTATATATGCAAAAGAAATTTTTTATGTACCGATATGTGATAGTCGATATCATAAAATTTTGAAAATCCGTGACTATTTTAAAAATATCAACATTAATGCAGTGTTTCTATTAATTAAATTTTTATTTTATATACAAAACACCGTTCAATGTTTGCACAATTCTCGTTCCCGATTTTAAATATTTATATCTACAGAAGCAGATTTATATACATATATGAGAAATTCGATATGATAAAATATTTTAAATATTTTGTATATAAATTTTTATTTTATATGCAAAAAACAATTAAATGTTTGTTGAACGATTATGAAATGAGTTTGTCTAACATATGCAATATTGTACATGTTAAAACAACTAAAAGTAACAACTTTTTATTGAAAAACAACAACTATTTATTAAAAAGTTACATATTTTATATAAAATACACAAATTTTTAGACAAAATTACTATTTAAAACTTCTTCACATGTGCAAATTTGCACATGATAGAAAAACCCTCATAAAATTTGTTATTTGCACCCAAAGAAAATTAAATTATGGTTTTTATGTATCAATTTGATAGTTTTATCTATGGAAAATGCTAACGAGGATTTTTGACATTTTTTTTATTATTATCTAATTTTAAATAAATTATTATTTTGTTTTAAATTGATTGTTAAATCAAAAAATTACTGAAGTGATAATACTTAAACAGTAACAAATCCTACAAATAGGGAAATGGGTGATAATAATTTATTTGAAAGTTAGTTTTCTTTTTATTTTATTTTAAAATAGTTTTCTTTTAAATTTTAAAAATAAATACTAGGCTTACTAAAAAAAAATTGTTAGGTAAATAAAATATTGAGCATAGTAAATTCAACCTAACTCATCAAACAAAAATTATTAGTTAAATCACAATTAATTTTATCTAGTGTTCATGAATTAAACCTGACTCTTTAATTCATGTATTTCAATTATAAACATCAACATCAACTACTGCACAAATCACAAATATATTTCACAAATAATACATACTAGATTTATATTCGTAGTTTGAGATTATATTTCTTTTTTGTATTTGGTGTTTTAAAAATGATATATTGATGTTTAAGAAAGCACTCGATGCACAATCTGAAGTCGATGGTTTTAGTGGAATCATAGGTGTTAAATACACGAGCAATTAGAAGAGGCATGTATATGAAGAAATAAAAATTAAAGTAATACTGTGGAGAAAAATAATTTTCCGTCGTTTAATGAAATCTGTATCAGCACCTCTACTATCTTTTATACGATCCTTAGTAAAAACAACTTAAAATCATTTATCATTTCTTACGCTACGTGTCCATTTTTATATAAGATAACATTTAATAAAATTAAAAGTTGAGAAATTTATTTAGAGCATTCAAATTAATGACTTAACATACGATAATGCTTTCACCATTCTAGTAACCATTGATAATTTATGTATCGGCTTTAACTTTAATTCCTATTTCTATAAAAATGCTAACTGCTTAAAAAATGATGTGATAGAGTAAATGCATCCTTAGTGGTAGACATTTGAAAAGTAATATTCCATAATAATCACAAGAAGCACCACGAGTGTTGTTTTGTATATATACATACATTATTTGTTACCAAAAACCTACTTTGAATGACACTAATACCAAAAAGTTGCATACAATTAAGAAAATAAATTAAAAAATAGAATATTGTTGAATGAGTTTGGCACCCAAACTCAATTAAAATTTTAGCCACTCTGAATCCTAATATGGACATTATGTGGTCAAAATTTAGATGCATATCTCCAGGTCTAATAATTACATTTAAAGGTGGATTTTTGTGTCATAGATGTAAATATAATTTCTTTTTAAATTTACCAAAGAATATTGAGAGGATGGCACCTGAATTGTGAAGAGTGCTGTGAAATGAAGGTTTGCTTGACTCCTTCCCTTTTGCGTTGGTTTCCCATGTAAAGAGATCATTGAGCCATCCTCGATGTAATCAGAAATGGTTTTCCATGGCTCCATCATTAACTTTGTTTTTGGCGTCTTCTATGATGAGTAGTTCTTGCATCCATTTAAGTTCTATTAACCTCACAGTGGGCGCCATTTGTACTCATTATGAGTACAAGATTTTCAACCCGCACTCCTATGACGGTGAGAGGAGTTTTAGGTTATGGGAGACCTTGCCGGCGATGTTCCAGAAGGTCTAGGGAGTTGTTATAGCTCGACAACTAGTTAGAGCTTCGTACTTCTCTTGTGAATGGTGATATGGGGAAGCAGTAAATGAATTATGGAGGCATGATACTTCTTATTTATATAGTTGGTCAAAATGAGCGGGGAATTGATGGAGAGTGGTGGACAAGTTAGTACGGTTGAGCGTACTCCACCTCTCCATACCAGTTCCAATGCACATGTGCTTCATGTGGGAGGACTTGGTCAAGGGACAACTTGTTCTTACCATGAGGGGGAGGTCGCCCCTTTTTTTAGGGAGGGCACACGGTCCCTCGGCTTAATTCTCATGGCGATACAATAGTTTTGGTCATCTTGTTCTCATTCATTTTCACAAAATTGATGTCTGTTTTAAAATCACGTTGGTCTCTTCATTAAATTTTTGTATTTAAGAAATGGTTAAATTGAAGTTAAAACTAACATTTTTAATGGGTTTTCTTGTAGTTTCACGAATGTTGATCACTCCACATCATCGAGTCAAATGACACATCATTTAAAGTATGTCAAATCACGATTTCAAGTACAAAGTTTTGGTGAAAGGATCAAAATTGAGTGATTTTAATATGTGGAGACATATTCCATAAATGAATTATTATTATTATTATTATTATTGAGATGAATAAGTAGGATGTCCGGGTATATATTATTATTATTATTCATGGTACATTATGCTTCCATCCATTTGAAAAATACCATAAGTGATCATGTAACTACCGTCAAAAGACGAATAAACTTTGAAATATACGGCTGACATATGAAAGAAGAAAAGAGAAGGAATCTTTTTACATCCTATTTTGAGCAGTGGAGAGCAAAAGAATTGATGTGAAGCTCCCTCTTCTCACAAGGAGTCGCCATCAACCAAGGAGTCTTTTTTACAATTTCTTGATTCTTTGTGTGAGACATCTTAAATCTTGAGAATTCGTAATATTTTCCAAATGTGTACGTGATTATGTAAAATGACCCCTTTTTATGGGTATATTTTCCAAAACACATGTGTATAATATTGAATGGCCACTTGATATGATCATATGATACAAATATATATCCCACTAAATATATTCCAAAAAATACATCGAACTAAACTGACAGGAGACAAAAATTACGATTTATTTGATTGTTTCGATTTATTCTGATAAAGGATAAAAAAAATGCTCCCTTTTTAGTCAAAAACTAATCTATCCTGTGATTTTTGTGATCAAAGGACCAAAATGGTCTTCATACTTATTTTTAAGCTCATTCGTTTCTTATCAAAATAATCATGAATGTAGCTAAAATTTCCATGAAAAACACGAAGAAAATAATGTGATTTAAGAACCTAATTATTGTTAGCTTTGCCCCCAATTTGCTTGCCTCTTAAAGGTTCTCCCGTTGTGTAAAAAGATATCACGTTTACGTGACTTTCTTTTAATATAGAATTAAAAAAGGGGAATTATTGTCCCCGCAGGCTTAGTTCAAATGCTAGTCATAGTAGTAGTTATGAGATTCACAAAACAAATAATGTTTGGTTTTGGTACGAATCTAATCTATTAGCATTTATCAAAACAATATCCTCTCTGTTTTGGTTTGGTTTGGTATATATAGACTCTTTTCTTACTTGTACTTAAAATGTTTGCTAATTACTATCAAGTATCAACATATTTTGATACTTCCTTTCAGGGATGTATTGGATTGATACTTCCTTTTGGGAGATGTATTAGATTAGGATTCTAAGAGATTTTAAAAGACTTTTTAATTATGAAAAAGTCTTGTGGTATTCAATCAAGACTCTTTGTAATTTAAAAAAATTCTTATGGTATTCAATCAAGATTCTGTCATTTTAAAAAAGTCTTGAAGTATTCAATCAAGACTTTTCATCACCTAAAAAAAGTCTTATGGTATTCAAAATCATTCAAATTTCAAATGATTGTTTAATAAATTAGATTTTGATGATTTTGTGGGATTTTCTAGTGAAATTTTAATAAGAAAAAGTCTTTCATGAAGACGTAAGATTTCTTGGGATTGTTTTTCTTTAAAAGTTTACTATCTCTTTCTTATCCATTCTTCCCTCTCTCTTCTCCCTTCTCTCTCTCATCTCCTCTCTCCCTTCTCTCTTCGTCTCTCTCTCTCTTCTCCCTTCTCTCTCCTCTCTTTTCTCCATTCTCTCTCTCTCTCTCTCTCCCTTCTCTCTTCGTCTCTCTCTCTCTCTCCTCTCTTTTCTACTCTCTTCCCCTCTCTCTATCTCTCATAAAAATAAAATAAAAAATAAGAGTATATATTGAAAATATTATGATAGAGAGTGTGTTGTAATCATTTCTTTTCAGTGAGTCCTTAAAATTCATAAAATCTTTTGAAATCTTATAAATCTATAAAATCTTATGATGTAAATCCATTGAAATCAAAATTGAAAATCCTGATAGTCTTTTAAAATCATGAAAGTCATTAAAATCCTACAAAATCTTTTAAAATCTTTGAGACTTTTTTAAACAAAAATTGTCCTTTAAAATTCTAATCCAATACACCCCCTAAGTTTCTATTTTTACCTCATGAAATTGGACTGAGGTAGATCTCATTCACAGTTTCCATTTTTTTAATGTCTTTGGTTGTTGGATTTATAAGTTCAATTTTTCTGATTATTTGTATCCATTTGATGCTACGGTGCAATCAAGCTTTGGTATAAGATTAAAGTACCTTCTCTAAATATATGTTTGCCAATATGTGGATTTATTATGCCTTGATATAACTTTATGACGAACGATTAAAATTAAATAAAATCTAAACATGAAATTTAGCTTACTTTTAAGTTTTAAGCCTAATTGTAGGTAACTTTCCTGCTACTTTGTTTCGTTTGTTCATTAGGAAATGAATTTGTTGAGGTGAGATCTTCTATGAAAACTGAAATCAAATCATCACTAAACTATACTAGTATAACATGGACTTTTGATTAATCAATATTGCTATTGACTTCTCAATTCATTTATTGTTGAAGGAGATATGCTTCAACTATAAAAAATATTTTCAGATTAACAAAGAGCTTAAAAAAACATTTATGCCACAAAACTAAAGGATCGTAGCAAATGTTTATATCAAATGTTTGTTGATGTTCTTTCAGCACTTCATTTTCAAGTTTATATCAAATGTTAGGATCATAGCACACTCGAAGCTTTGGTTAAGATACATGCTCTTGTTAAAGGGTATCTAACTACATAAATGTCTCAATATTTTCATTGAATATGTGATCCAAATACAAGAATATGGAGAGAAGGACAAAAGTGTATTGAAAGAAAGGACAACAGAGAAGTGATGTAGGCAAAACATGTCTTTTCTGAATTTCTTTCTAATTAGCTGATATCATTGTAATTGTGTTTATATTTGCTCCCAAGCAAGTATTTTATATCTAATTTGCATATTTATATCAAACTTTCATTTTTAACCTTATCATTCTTGATTTTCCGGAATTGCATAATGCATACCATCATGGTTTAACGCCTGCATCATTTATAAGTCCAGTCCTTAACATTGACACCTTAGTTGCTGGAAGATTCAGAGAAAATATTTTTGTTCTAAACTTGTTACGACCACAAAGAATCTGGCACAGAAAATAATAAACATGATTCCTCTTATATTCTATATATCCTTTTCCAACTCATCCTAAAAGAATCAAAGATTCAATATGCATATTTTCAGGCATATGCCAATTAAAGAATTAAGAAAAAACTGATTTTGAGTGGATTTACAAGCCTAGAAAGAGTAGAGCTCTATCAAATTTTAATGATGTATGGGATTTAATAAGTAGTTAATTAATAGTATGCTTCTATAATATCATAGAAACTCCTAATGCTCCGAGGATCCCAAACCACCTTTTTTGTTAGCCAACACATTCTAACCAATAAATTTGCTTCAGTGACATAATGTGTAAAATGACTAAACAAAAACGCTCACAAAGCATTTCTGCATTTTCATTTTCACCTTGAACAGAACTGAGAGCAAGGCCTTGATTATTGGTCTGCTGCTATAATTGCATACCAAGATTAAATGTTAGGCACTGTGCATTTCATATACACAAATATGTACTAGACTTCCCTTTTATGAAGTAGATGACAAATTGGAGGGAATATGCTCAACACACAACATGTTCTACAAGTCATTAGTTAGTGGTAATGTTATTCTGTTCTATTGGTTTGGTTAGATCAGTTGCTGTTGCTTGTATTTATACGTACGGGATGCAGTGATTGAATCAATATAGTTGCATCTCATTTGTTGTTAACTTTCTGAAGGATTTAACAGAATAGGCACAGATACAAAACTATAGCAAATTTGTATAAGAGATATATATGACTCTGCTATTGACAGGTGATGGGGAGGGTTGACTTCAACTTCCTAATTTTCCTCGCATTTGTTCACTACAATACATCACTGCATGGATTATCCATGTAATTCTGAAGGCACCATCAAATCTCAATGCTTCCTGTGTCTTCTTAATCTAAAGCAACTTCATTCTCTTCTATATTTGCACTTGTGCTGTTTTGGCTTTTGCATCTGTCCTTCCAAAAGATAATGTAGGGTTCACTGAGATTGCCAAGCTAACTATTTCATCAAATTATCCTGAAATTGAGCTCTAGTTGGTCTTTTTATATATAGTCAACTACACATTTTGTGACCAGGCATTATAGAAACATGGAAAAGTGAAGAATCTAAAATTGGTAAACAGAATCCACAATTTGGTTATTTTATCCTTCTCAATCTCCAAGCTTGAATTGGAGTACCCTTTTGATCCTGCATCATTGTATCATATTGGATCAAATACAAGTGGTTTAAATAAACATTTACTTGGCTCAAATATCTTTGTTTCATTGAGCATCTTAAAAGCAAGTGTTTTCTACCCTTGAGCTGTAAGAAAAGGACCATTGCCAAGTTTTTATCAGAACTCAGAAGTATTGTCTATGGATCTCAAGTTTCGGCATATTTTAAAGTGTTCATCTTTGCAGCATTCTGATACCACAACACGTGGTTCAGGTATTCTATTGTCCTAGCTAAAAAAGCAATTTCACATATGGAGATTTTCATCTGGCAATACTTTGTACATTTGGGAGATTTTTCTTGCTAACAAAGAAAATGGTCTGGAAAACTCAGCTTGACTAGTGTTTATTTTGAGATTGTCTGACCAATTTTGTACAGGCAGTATGTTTCATTTTCCATAACAACTTGTATCTTGTCGATTATCACTTATAAAAAGTAATGGTTTTTGTAATATTTGGTGGTTTCTTTGACTTTGAACATTATTGTTTTGTATCTTGATTTTGACTGGAGGAAGAGATTAATTAATAAGGCTTAGCATGATTGGTTAGAAAGTGCAAAGCAACTAGGTCAAAATAAAAAAAGAACAAGAGAGAAATGTTTGATTTACTTATATTGGCATAATAAAATCGAAAAGCCATTTGATCTATAGGATATGCAACCTTAACCTCTTTCATTGAGTTGCCATGTTTATACTAGTTCAATGACATATTTGACTAAATGAAATGTTATACAACAAGGATTGTGGAGCTCAAAGACAAGTACTAACAGATTGATTATAGGTTGGAATATATCAAAATAGTAAATAAAAAAAAACAATTAAAAAAATTGTACAAGATATCTAATAGTAATAAAAATAAATCTGTGCATAACTTTTTGAAGTGATGCAGTCAAAACAGGTCTTTTCTGAATATCTAGGATAATAATAATTGTTGGAAAAGAAGCAAATATTAGTATAATATCAATAAGGTAATAAATTAAACTAGCAGCCGCTGCGGTGGTTGATTTGTTGAGATCTCGAAGGGGGCGAGATCGACGGCCCTTTATTCCGATATGATGACATTTTTTCTTAAGACACGCAGGGCCTCGCCATGGATTAATACGCCCAAATAAAGCTAGTTTCATGTAATCCTTCTCACCACTGCAACACGCCATTTTTATTTTTTATTTTTTGAGGTTCGTCCTCTTAACTCTCTAACTTTACCTGCTTGTTAGGGTTTTTAGGAATGACCTACTCCCACTTGATTTTGCCTAAAAACCTTAATATTTATTGAATGAATGAATATTTATGTAACTTATTTTAAATAAGGATAATCAGTTGATGCTAGTCTAAAATAGTAGAACATGTTTTTTTGTCTTAACTAGTTTAAAACAATAGAATGTCAAAATTATGTGTGAGTAGATTTGCCAAATTGCTCCTTCAAAGGAGTAGACATGCTAAATTACTCATTTATATTATATCTAACTTGTGGTTAACGGCCCCATATTTATATTATATCATACTAGCGGTTAACGGACATATCTGCTCTTTTTTATTACGCTAACACGTATAAATTATAAATATTTTTTTTTTATGATTTTTATATTTTGATTAAAATTATATGTAAAGATGTTTGTGACTTATTGTAACAAATCACACTTATCTTTTCAATTACACAACAATATTGTAAATATATATAAACTCTTATATTTTTCAATGACACAAACAATATAACATTATTATAAGAAAATCTCTTTAAGGGTATAATTCAAATAATAAAAAATTTAATCCAAAATATCTTATTTCCTTTAATATTTTTTAAGATAATATTGTTCCTAATGCAGTGAAGTATTATAATGAGATTTATCTATTTTTTATGTAATAATTAAATATTGTTATAAAAAGGATAAAATAGTGAATAAAATATTTGACATGAAAGGTAAAATGAAAAGGGAAAAAGTCAATCCAAACTCTTGTATTTTCTTTACATATAGTATAAATATTTATATTATATCAAATCTAATTTTTTCGTTTTTGAAAGGTATTTTATCAAATCTAATATTACAAGCTAAATTACATTGATACATGGGTTTCTTTAAAAAAAACATTGGTATATATATATATATCAAAAATTAGAAGTTTCCCTAAAAAAAATATTAATTAGAAGTTAACTTTAGAGCATAACAACTTCCCTTAAAAAATTACAACATAACAATTATGGAATAAAAAGCCGATAAAGGAGAAAAAAAAACTAATATTGTCAATTTCAAAAAATAAAAAAATTACAATTTAATACCGTAACAATAGTCGAGCTTGGTAATGCGAGCTTGTAATCTAAGTAGGGGATTAAAATCTTGACAGAGGCCGTGCCAAAAAAAAAAAAAAAACGTAACAATAGTCATTTATGTTTGGAAAATATGCAGTATAAAATTGAAGAATTCCGAAGAAACTTGAACTGATATGATGCAAGGAGATATACCGTGGACCGTTTTTGTTGACTGCTTATGTCAAAACGATAAGCCAGAGATCCAGTCAAATAAAACAATAATCTACAGATATGAAATGGAAAAAATAAATAATTGAGACCAGTTCCAGGCTTTCAGAAGACTTCCAAATCAAGAAAATTAGTATAAAATAATATACTCGTTGAATTTCAATTCCTTCCTTATTATTTCATTTAACAAACTTTTAACAATTCTCACAAAACTTGAATTGATCAATTAAATAACTCCCCCATGAGGATGTTTTTTCTATGTTTGCATCTTTTGCTCTTCCTATTTTCATCCTTCTCTTCATGTTCATCTTCTAATTTGTCATGTCATCCTGAAGATAGCCATTCCTTGCTTCAATTCAAGTCTTCATTCACTACATATACAAACTATGCTTGTCCGGAACAACCTCAGAAAACATCAACATGGAAAAATGAGACAAATTGTTGCTCATGGCATGGTGTCACGTGCAACTCTGGTCGCGTGATTGGTCTCGACCTTGGCTGTGAAAGCCTTCAAGGTAAAATTTATCCTAACAGTAGTCTTTTTCATCTTGCACACCTCCAATCACTCAACCTTTCTCACAATGATTTCTACAACTCCAATTTGCATTCTCAGTTTGGTAGATTTATGAGTCTTACACATCTTGACTTGTCTTCGTGTAACTTTCAAGGTGAAGTTCCTCCTCAAATCTCACATCTTTCACAATTAACATTACTTCGTCTTTCTACAAATGATGAGTTAAGTTGGAAAGAAACCACTTTGAAGAGACTTGTGCAAAACGCAACAATTTTAATAGAGTTATATTTGGATGAAACAGATATGTCTTCAATCAATCCAAACTTGTTGAATTTGATCTTCAATAAATCTTCCTCTTTGATTCGTCTTAATCTTCAAAGAACAGGATTAAGTGGAAATTGGAAAAACAACATTCTTTGTTTACCAAATATTCAAGAGCTAGATATGTCAAATAACGATAACCTTGAAGGTCAACTTCCAGATTTGAGCTGTAGCACTTCTCTTAGAATCTTGGATCTTTCATATTGTCTATTCAAAGGACCAATTCCTCTTTCTTTCTCTAACCTCACATATCTTACTTCCCTAAGTCTCATAGAGAACAACCTTAATGGTTCAATCCCATCCTCACTTTTAACCCTTCCACATCTAACATTTCTGTCTCTCAAAGATAATTCACTCATAAGTGGTCAAATTCCGAATGTATTTCCCCAATCAAATAGATTTCAAGAACTAGATTTGAGCGGTAACAAAATCGGAGGTGATCTTCCAACATCACTTTCAAACCTTCAACATCTCATTAATTTAGACATTTCATCTAATTCATTTACCGGTCAAATTCCTGATGTGTTTTACCAACTAACCAAATTACAAGAACTCCGTCTAGATAATAATAGATTACAAGGACAAATCCCGCCATCATTGTTTAACTTGTCTCAACTTGATTACTTTGATTGTTCTTATAATAAATTAAAGGGTCCTCTACCCAACAAAATAACAGGGTTTCAAAACTTAGGTTATTTATTATTAAATAACAATTTACTAAGTGGAAAAATTCCTTCATGGTCATTATCTATACCATCTTTGACAATGTTGGATCTATCAGATAATCAGTTTACTGGAAATATAAGTGCAGTCTCATCATATTCTTTGTGGTATCTAAAACTATGCAGCAACAAGCTACAAGGCGATATTCCAGAATCTATTTTCAACCTTGTAAACCTAACTACACTATGCCTGTCATCAAACAACTTGAGTGGTGTTGTCCATTTTCAACACTTCTCCAAACTTCAGAATTTGAATTCGCTGTCCCTTTCACATAATAGTCAATTATCACTAAACTTTGAATCCAATGTCAGTTACAATTTTTCTATCCTATCAATATTGGAATTGTCTTCTGTCGGTTTGATTGGATTTTCAAAATTATCATCAGGAAAATTTCCTGGTTTGAGATATCTTGATTTGTCCAACAACAGACTTTATGGAAGAGTTCCCAATTGGTTGCTTGAAATAGATTCATTACAATTTTTAGGCCTGTCTCATAACTTGTTCACAACAATGGACCAATTCTCGAGTAATCACTGGCACGACCTATATGGTCTTGATCTTAGTTTTAACTTATTAGCCGGTGACATCTCTTCGTCAATTTGCAATAGAACTTCACTTGGATTGCTCAACTTGGCACACAACAAATTGACAGGTACCATTCCACATTGTCTTGCAAACTTATCATCCCTTCAAGTTTTGGATTTACAAATGAACAAATTTTATGGCACTTTACCAAGTAACTTTTCAAACTACTGTGACCTTCGCACTCTGAATTTCAATGGAAACCTATTAGAAGGCATTTTGCCTAAATCTTTGTCCAACTGCGAATACCTAGAGGCTTTAAATCTTGGAGGCAACAAAATTGAAGACTATTTTCCATCCTGGCTTCAAACTATGCAATATCTGGAAGTACTGGTTTTGCGAGAGAATAATTTGTATGGTCCTATTGCCAGTATAAATATCAAGCATCCATTTCCTAGTTTAATTATTTTTGATATTTCATCCAATAACTTCAGTGGCCCACTACCAAAATCCTACATACAAAATTTTCAGGCCATGAAAAATGTTATTCAAGTTGGAGAAGGTAGTACCTCTCAATACATGGAAAGGATGGAAGTAGGTGATATGACATACTATGATTCTGTGACTATGACAGTGAAAGGAAATAGCATTGTAATGGTGAAAATTCCAATAGTCTTTGTGAACATTGATTTTTCTCAAAACAAGTTTGAAGGAGAGATTCCGAATGTTATTGGAGAGCTTCACTCACTCAAAGGGCTTAACCTTTCCTATAACAGACTCACCGGTTCTATTCCCCGATCCATAGGAAACTTGTCAAACATGGAATCATTGGATCTTTCGTCAAATATACTCACTGGTGTGATTCCTTCAGAGTTAATCAATCTGAACAGTATTGGAGTCTTGAATCTTTCTTATAACCATCTAGTGGGAGAAATACCTCAAGGAAAACAGTTCAATACATTTTCGAATGATTCATATGAAGGAAACTTGGGATTATGCGGATTTCCCTTGTCAAAGAAATGTGAACCTGAACAACATTCTCCGCCTTCACCGAACAACCTTTGGAGTGAAGAGAAATTTGGATTTGGATGGAAACCAGTGGCTATTGGATATGGATGTGGAATGGTTATTGGAATAGGCCTTGGATGTTTTGTGTTGTTAATCGGAAAGCCTAGATGGCTTGTGATGATGGTTGGAGGTCAGCCTAAGCAAAGAGTGACAAGGAGGACAAGAGTGAGGAGAACTCATGGCTCAACCATGAATTAGATGGTGCAGATGTGATAGTTTTATTGTTCTGATTATTTTCTCTTCTGTGTTAGTTTTTCCTTTTGTGAAGAAAAAACATTAGGTGTGTAAATTGGTCATTTTTATTTGATCTAGTTTGATTTTGCATTGCAAGCTTGTATAGTGAATGTATTATGCTTTATTTAGGCAGTATTATTTATTATCAAATAAAAGTGCATGTTTTGTTTCTATCTTGTATCATGATTTTTGGTTGCAGCCATGTTGTATGAATGTATTAGAGAAAATTGATTGTAGGAAAATAAAACCAAATGGTTGCAAATGAGAAATAGAAAATAAACACAAAATGGTTTCTACAGATACATACATATATCGTTACTTACTACAACTGTGATGCTCTTGTGTGTGGGTTATTCATATTCACTAATTCCGATGGTATGAAAGAGGCTAGAAAAATCTTGGAAAAGCTAAAATGAAGAATTTTAAAGAAGTTATTCTGCACAACTTATATTCATTTCATTACTACATTGCAGCTTGTCGTTCATGAGTAAGGAGAATCATTTCAACCACAAACATATAGGGTTGGTTTCCCGATAGAGTATAGCTTTGCCATTTTGCCAATGGTTTGTTTGAATGTTTTATAAAATGAGCTGAATAGTTTACCTTATCGACATATTAATTTCAATGTTTACATTCATCTTACATTAATAATTGTGTTATTTTATTTTATTTATTTGAGATTGTGGTATGAAGTGTTAATTTCCTCTCATGAAAAATGTTTGAGATGGAGGTTCTATTGTTGCTAATTTCCGTTTCCATTTTTGCAAATTTTCATTTCTCGTGTGTCTTAATTCACTATCGTAAGTCAGAGACCATTGTTTGTGGCTGTTTTAATTACATCAAAATTACTTTGGATAGTGAGAACCTGTTAGCAGACTACGGAAGAATGCAGAATATGGGTACTCTTCCAAAATTCATGCAAATTTCACTGATTCAAATGAGCTTATTGAAGACTTTCATCACATCACATTAGGATTTGCATTGAATAGTTTTGTTTCTGATATTAAAATTGTATCTTTTTTATAAACGAAGAGTTTAGTTTTTTTTTTACTATACTTTTGTATACAAAGATATTATTCATGTTGGTGATGGACATATGTTTGTTTTGAAACAGAGTATAATCTGAAAAACTCAGATAGGATTTTGTTAAGTCAGAGTACTTTTCTTGTGTCTTAGTGTCAGACTTACGCTAGACAGGATTTGGAATTTGTTAATTTCAAATAGAAGAAACTCAGATAAGTTTTAGAACTTAAAGAACCAAATCAACCGATGACATTAGCTGCTGCAAGGAAATCTACTCTCTATCTGGCTGTAAATGAGAAACTGAAAAGAAAAACAAACTGGTTGTGGTCGCTACGTTACATATATTGTTACCTACTACAAATGTGGTGCTCTTGTCGTTATTCATATTCAGATAGTATGAAAGAGTTTAGGAAAATCTTGGAAGAAGCCAAAAAGAAGCATTTTAATTTAATCATCCCTCTTCTGTACCATACACTAGTTTTTGGATACTGAAAACTATAATAACAGTTGGATAAGACTCTCAAAATATTGACTCAATGAAGGATTTTGGTGTCTCTCGCACCAATCTGGATGAATATCACTAGTTGAACCATTTTCTTCGCTTGAAGGATTTGGATTGGGAAATGGCAAAAATGGCAGCTTAACGAAATGGAGGCTATGAATTGGAAAATGGCAGAAGGCCACGCGCTGCAGTTGTGATTGTGAGGGTAAGAAACAATTGCAGTCGCAGCAATCAGCGAGAGGCGGACTGCTGTGAATAATCCATCTTTTAGTACTGGTTTTTATTATATGAGAATTTATGTTTTTTCTATTTCTGCTAATGCCATTTGAGGAACTGTATTGTTTTGTGAATTATGATGATGCCTGTTGCTTTGTCTCTCAATAAATATACTTGGTTTTGCTATAAATGATTATGTGCTTTCCTTGTGTTTTGCTCCTTTGTCTTTTACATCATTTTCTACTTATCATTTAGATAATCTTGAATCTTTCATTCAATTCTCTTAAAGCTAAATTCTTTACTACTTGACCATTGTCATACATAGTTACATACTTTGTATTAGGATTCAAAAGTTCTGTTATACTATATAGTTTGTTGGATGTTCTTTCAGCACTACATTTTCAAGTTTTATATCAAATGTTTCATTCAGGCGCTGAAGGATCATAGACACTCAAAGCTTTGTTTAAGATAAAATCTCTTGTTAGAGTGTATCTAATTTTTACCAAGAGGAATGCTAGCAACACTCACTTTTTAACACTCTCTAGCACTCACTCTTTTATTGGATGAAATCAAGGTATGTCCCACCACTTTATGTGGGTTCAATTTTCAAAGTGTAGACCCACAATGATTTAAACCAATAAGAGAGTGCGTATTAGAGAGAGTGCTAGTGTTGCTAGCATTACTCTTTTTACCAAACTTTCATTTTTACCCTTTATTTATGTATTCTTGATTTTGTGGGATTGCAGAATGTATACCATCATGGTTTAACACCTGCCTCATTTATAAGTTTAGTCTTTAACATTGACACCTTAGTTGCTGGAAGATTCAGAGGAAATATTTTTGTTCCAAAACCTGTCACGAGCACAAAGAATCTGTCACAACAAATAGTAAACATGATTCCTCTTATATTCTATATATCCCTTTCCAACTCATCCTAAATGAATCAAAGATTCAATATGCATACTTTCATTCATATACCAATTAAAGAATTACGAAAAAACTGATTTCCAGTGGATTTACAAGCCTAGAAAGAGTAGAGCTCTATTAAATTTCAATGACTCCTAATGTATGCTTCAATAAACTCCTAATGCTCAGAAGATCCCAAACAACCGTTTTTTTTAGCCAACACATTCTAATCTATAAATTTGCTACAGTGACATAATATGTGTAAAATAAATAAACAAAAACTCTTCCAAAGCATTTCTGCATTCTCTTTCAATTTGAACAGAACTGAGAGCAAGGTCTTGATTATTGATCTGCTGCCATAATTGCATACCAAGCTTAAATGGTAGGCACTGTGTATATCAGTTAAATAATTAAATATGCACTATATATACCTTTTATGAATTAGATGAAAAATTAGAGGTAATATGCTCAACACAACATGTCCTTCAAGTAATGTGTGGCATTGGAAAAATAGAGAATAAAGAGAGAGCAGAAAGAAAGATTTTACTGGAATATGCTCTAAAAATAGAGGCTTGCTGCAGCACTATTTTGGAGGAATGGATTAACAACAAGATGACTGCACTTCTGTTTTTCGAATTAGTGTCATAATTTGTAACTTGACCAAATTATATGAAGAAATTAGTATGATTGTGGTACTGGTATGTAGAATATGTCTATCAGATAGGAGTTACATTCCCCTTTCTTTTCATTGATTATTGCACATTCAAGTTTGTATTTGAGTTACTTGCATGATTGCATTAGTTGTAAGGTTATTCTGTTCTATTTGGTTGGTTAGATCAGTTGCTAAAGCTTGTATCTATATGTAAGAGATGTATGAGCTTGATTCAGTCAATGAGATTATTATTTTCTCTCTATTTGTATCCCATTTGTGGTCAACTTTGTGAAGGATTCAACAAAATAATCATAGATACAAGTTATAGCCAATTTGCATAAGAGATATAACTCTGTTGTTGACAAGTGGTGGAGGGTTGGCTTCAACTTACCAATTTTCATGACTTGTTCCAGATGGAAACAAGATGCTAGGACACATTCTCTTTCCTGCACCAAAAAAGCTGCAAGGAAGCATAGCAATGGAACCAGAAAATAAACCTTAACTAAGAAGGAAAAACTAAGTGACTGCGAAGCCAAGACCCCTAAATTTGGAAGCTCGTGATACCTTGTAGAAAAAGGTTTCAATTTATTTCAATAATATTATACAATACAATGCTACTCCGCATATATAGAAGAAGTTCTAGACGACTTACTTAACGTGCCACACATTACAAAAATAAAAGTAATTAAACATATTACTATTTACACTATAATTTACAACATATAGAATCACATACATACACACCAGCTTAATGAAACTGCACTCTTACTCATGGATTGTATGGAATTGGAATTATAAGTAGCTCACTTTTCCTTTTTGCTGCATTACCAAAGGCTTCAGTCATGTCAAGATTTTCATGACTTGTTCCAGATGGAAATTGCCAATCAAAATAGTACAACATCTGTGCAAGAGGAAGTTCTATAGTAGGTGTAGCAAACAAGGCACCAGGACACATTCTCTTTCCTGCACCAAAAGGTATGAAATCAAAATTGGACCCTTGGTAATCAATTGGAGAATCCAGGAACCTCTCAGGAGAAAACTTGTCTGCTTCATTCCAATACCTTTGGTCTCTTCCAATTGCCCATACATTCACAAACACTTGTGTTCCAGCAGGTATTGTGTATCCATTAATCTCACAAGTTTCAGCACACTCTCTTAGAAGTAGAGGAATTGGAGGGTGCAATCTAAAGGTTTCTTTAATCACTGCTTTTAGATATTTCAGTTCTTGAAGATCTTTTTCATCAACATATCCTCTGCTACCAAAAGCTTGTCTAACTTCTTCTTGAGCCCTTTCTAGTATTCTTGGATTTTTGAGCATTTCTGAGAAGGTCCATTCTATACTTGTTAATGATGTATCACTTCCACCAATAATCATATCCTGCACTAGGAGAATGAGATCACATGAAAAAAGGCTGAAATAAGTTTCTCAGCCGCAAAGAGGAGCACACGCTCACGCATCCGATCGATCAAGATCAGACGACCGAAGTTAAAAATTGATACTTTAAATTAAAAAAAATGAAAATCTGTATTTGTTCGACCGTTAGATCTTGATCAGTCAGCTACAACAAATGGTTAAATCTATAACAAATGGTTTGAATGCGTGCTTTCTTTAACTGCAGCAAATCCAATTTCATACGGGTATTAATGTCCCGTTTGGTTTGAGCTTATTTTAAGCTTATGAAAAATAGCTTATGTAAATAAATAAGTTTTTATTTTAATTTTTAAGTTCTCACTAACGAAAATCGTATCCTTATAAACTGTTTTTTCATAAACTACCTTAAAAACTTATAAATAATACATAAGGACATATTTATTTGCATAAGCTGTTTTATATAAGCTCTAAAATAAGCTAATCCAAACGGACCCTAAATGTCACATTTAGTGTATTTCATGGCTCCACATTATTTGTCATTTTAAAATACCAATAAAATATTGATTACTTTTTTTTTAATGTTACCCTTATTTATTGAAGTAGTTGCAATTATAGGATAGGATAACTTAGAGTCTGTTTCTTTTCTTTTTTGTGCAAAACATGTTTTTAACTTAGGGTCTGTTTGACAAAACATGATTTTGAACTTATAAATTATGTCTTATAAGTTCATTTGACTAAAAAAACTCGTTTGATAACTGTCACTTTCTCACGAGCTTATTTTTACTAACTTATAGTGTTTTTTGATATGTTAATTCAAGTAACTTGTAAACTTATCATTTTTTTTATCTCAATATTACCCTTGCAATCTTAATTGAAATTTTTTGATACTTTTTTGTCTTTTCATATTTATAAGTTAGTTCAACCACTAATTTCATCGAACACTACAAATTCAATCAACTAGTTTATTTGCTATCAACTATAAGCTAACTTATCAATATATGCTATAAGCTATCTTATCAGCTATTCACTAATTTTGTCTAAAAAAAAATGAAATACTCCCTCCGTCCCTTAATACTTGACACAGTTGACCTTATTACGCATGTCAATGCATAATTTTGAGCTTAAATATCTTGAATAATATATTAGAAAAAATTATGAAAATTTGATATTTTGAAAATACTCACCGAGACAAATCTAACGACATCTTATATGATATTATTTATCTTTGTATATTAGTAGAAAAATATGGTCAAAGTAAGTTAGGTCAAAATTACACATTTTCAAAGACGGAGGGAGTAATAATTAACCTGAAGAATGGCTTTAATGTTGTTAGTTGTCAAAGGAATTCCAATCGGGGTTGGAGAGCCATCATCTTTGAGACTCAAAAGGTAGGATAGAAGATTTCCATCGGTCTTTGTTGTTGCTTTGTTGATGATCTTTTCAAGAAGCATATCACCGCTTCTATGCAATTTCTTTAATTTATACTCCATTCCACTAATCACATGTAGCCAATGTTGGGAGGGAAACAAATTAGGGACATTGAAACTCTCAACCACCCTCATACATTTCTTGATGAACAAGATAAATGCTTCTTGGTCATTGCATTTATCACCAAAAGATGCCCTTGAAATGATGCTATATGTCATAGATGAAACTTCATCTGTGAGGTTGATAGTAGATTCAGTGTTCATAGAAATATATCTAATTAATTTCGACACCTCTTCCTCTCGAATTGATTGGAATGATTTCACACGTTTAGCACTCAACAGCTCCAATGTGCATATTTTTCGTAGCTGCCTCCAATAGTCTCCATGGGGTGAAAAGAAAATGTTAGTACAGCCATAGGCTATAATTTCTGCACCAAGAAAGCGAGGTCTTTGAGCAAATATGTCACCATTTGTTTTCAACACCTCTATGGCAATTTCTTTAGAAGAGACCACTATGGTTGAGGTCTCTCCGAGTTTTAGGTGCATGAGAGGGCCATATTTTTGGGACAATTCTCTCATTCTCTGGTGGGGTAGGGAGCCTATCAGGTGATGTATGCTTCCAAAAATTGGTAGCTTCCAAGGACCTGGAGGAAGATTTGAGGTAATTTTTTCATTACTCTTACTTTTGAATCTCTTTCCCACTTTTAGGATAAAAAACACTGAAAGGATGAGACTAAAAAGGATGGAGAACCATAAGAAATTATCCTCCATTTGGAAAGGTAAGGGATGTTGAATTAATGTGGACATATCTCAGTCCAAATTTATACAGGTTGAGTGTCTAACAAGTTGAATTATTTTGCCCATTATTCTAAATATTGATTATGGACATGCATGTAGCAATTAATTATACTACACATTGGTTGTAATTTTGTTTTTTTATTTGAGTCTTTGATTTCAATTCAGCTTAAACTTATATTAACAGGTGCGGTAATAGGTGTAGTTCTAAGGGGCCAAGGTCCATAAACTATAAATTTAATCCTTAAACTATCTCTCTCTTTAATTTATATATTAAACTATGTAAATATAACAATTCTACCCTATACAAATTTAGGTGGATTAATTTAAGTTCTTAAAAAAAAATGTAAATATAATAAATAGTTGTTAAACTTTTAATAAAAAAAATAGCGGTCCTTAAACTATGACGAAAATTGATACAAGGCCCACCCTTGCTTACGTAACATGAGCTTGCTACGGTTTAACTACTCTTTATTAGTCTATAATTTAGTTGACTTTTGGATCTCGATCATATCATGACATATACATGGATGCCTTTAAACTAGTGAAATGTTAACCAGTGTTTTGGATACTGGTTAATGACTTTAAATGATAACTTTTAATGAAAGTTTGTGTAATAAAGTGCTGTGGAAATTAAAAATTTTGATATTTTTAAAGAATGATTACTTAATTTAGAATGCTTAAAGAGTTTAAAGACCGAATTTAAGAGTTTAAAGATGTTGGTTCCAAAAATTACATGACTGCATCAATGAAGCCGATCATATTATCATATTCATATTTATAATTACTGCAAGTTGATCTTAATATATAGTTTGATTCTTATCAGTTGTCCACTTCATTCATTGTATATGTTTTAATGGTTTTTTTATATTTTAAATTGTTATCAAATAGATTTTTAATGTTGACATTATAACGTTTATTCGTAGGGTAACATCCAAACTCTGTTTTCTTAAGTAAAATCTTTAGTTCGAGTCTTGTGGATATGTAAAAGCATGTTTGAAAGGAGAGACCTAGCGGTTGCCAGACTAATTCGTATCTCCTAGATGAAAATTAGTCAACAATAAAATGGTGGATACTACACACCTATGACATGGATAAACAAAAATAGCATCAAATAAAATAGTTTTTCATGTCCACTCCTATCTCTCGATCCTGGGTCAACCCATGTCTATTTAACATGAGCTAGCTTCACGTACCTAGTACTACTATTTAGTTACTGTAAGTATTTATTAGTCAATAATTTACTTGACTTTTGATCTCAATATGTACAAACCAGGAATATACCATCATCGTTGTAAAAAAGAAGGAATATACTATCATAGCATGAAATGTACATGGATGATGATTATAATGTATTCTATATAGACTGAATTTACGAGTTTAAAGATGTTGGTTCCGAAAATTATAGGAGTGTATCAATCAAAATATCAAATCATCTATATGTAAAATTACAGGAGTGTATCAATCAAGTCATCTATATTATCATTTATAATTACTTCAAGTTGATGTTAATAATTTGATTAAGCTATCATTTGTCTTTTTTATTCATTATATCTCTGAATATCTTTTTATCTTTTTAATTGTGACCAAATAGCTTTTTAATGCCGACATTATGTTTTATTCAGAGTGCAACGTCTAAATTTAAATCTCTTATGTAAAGTCTCAACTCTCAAGTTCGAGTGTTGCGTTCCAAACACAAATATATTTTTCCATATTGATATAGTATTAAACAATTGAATATATATATATAGTTTTTTGGAACAAACTAAAATGATATATTATAAACAACGATGATTCACCCCGCACAAAAATGTGCGAAGGGAGAACCACCCCAAAGTATTTACACTGCAAAGGTGCTAACAAAAAAAAGCACCAACCAAAACCGACAAGAGAAAATTACAAATGAGGACCCATACAAGGGATTGGATTTTGCCACCAGTCGTAATAACTGTAATTAAAATTCGCCCGTCCTGCTTTCAGCCATAGAAATGAATGAAGCTTCACCTTATCGAGCATGCCGTCGGGAGAGAAAACCGCATTTTGAAAGATACAAGTATTTCTCTCCTTCCATAACACCCAAGCAGAGGCAAACCAAATAATACGGAGAAATGAATGAGTTACGATAGGCAGCCCTGCCATATTTGTAAATTGTAAATAATAATGATTAATATCACGAGGCATCAACGAAGATATGCCCAACCAATGCCACACCTGATACCAAAGAGAACTGAAAATATTGCAATCCAAAAACAAATGATTTGTCGTTTCCTGTTGACCACAACCTGAGGCACAAACCACATTTTCTGGTTGGATCACATGCCTGTGCAACAAATTGTCTTTAGTAGGTAAGCGTTTCTGAAAGAGACGCCATGCAAACACGGACACTTTGGAGGGGATCTGCTTATGCCACACGTCTATAACCGGGCTTCTGTTCAACGGCTCGCCTGTGGTAGTGATGAATGTGTAGGCTCCCTTGACCGTATATCCGCCAGAGATGTCCAGAAGCCAGCGCCAAGTATCACTTACTGTATCCTGCAAAACAATGTTGTGAAGTAAAACAGTGCACTCCCTCACGCTCTCCTCCTCCCACGCCAATAAACGACGGCGCCACACCCGCGCCTCTCCTCCTTCCCCCCACCCTAACCTCGACATCTCTTCCACTGTACACTCCTTGAGGACCGCCAAATCGAAGAGGCGGGGGTACCTGACTCTCAGAGGCAGTTCCCCCACCCACGTATCATACCAGAACAAAGTATCTCTACCGTCACCAAGAACCCTCCGAGTGTTCTCATCAAACCACCTGCCGACACCCTCTCCAACACCCTCCCGCACCCTAGCCAACGTCCGCCACCACGACGAGGTATTCCTCCCCCCCTCTTGCAATTGTCCTCCAACCTCACCATACCGAGCTTTGAGAACTCGATACCACAATCCCTTCCTATCAGTCAACATCCTCCAACACCACTTTCCTAGCAATGCTAAATTAAAAGCCCCTATCCTCCTAACCCCCAAACCTCCGGCATACTTTGGAGTACAAATAGTCTCCCAATTTATCCAAGCAATTTTCCTATGATCCTCACTACCCCCCCAAATTTTTTTTTTGAAAATAGATTAAATAGAAGAAATTATACCTGCAGGGGCTTTGAAAAAGGAAAGAAAGTAAACCGGAAGAGAGGAGAGAACCGACTTCAGGAGGACCAGACGACCACCGAAAGAAAGGAACTTATTATTCCACTTCGACAAGCGAGAGACAATGCGATCGACAACAAGTTTCCAAAAACTAAGTTTCCTCGGATCACCACTGATAGGCAAACCCAAATAAGTAAACGGAACATTTCCCTTACGACAATTCATCACTAGAGCAGCCTCTGTCAACCAAGAATCAGAGATATTAATACCTGT
>Ga0315914_1000398_pt1 | contig 52446 bp, 26 predicted proteins | sample MpolenodulesMG_FD_203920 | JGI IMG/M metagenome (GOLD analysis project Ga0315914, IMG submission 203920) | Medicago polymorpha root nodule microbial communities from Los Angeles, California, United States - elongated nodules | ecosystem: Host-associated > Plants > Roots > Nodule | place: USA...
AATAAAGGTGATTATTATTTTTTTAAAAGAAAATAAAGGTGATTGTTGAACACGAGTTATTGCTTTCTAAAGATAATAAATCAAAATCTTGGTGTGTTTGGATGAAGGGTTTAGGAGGGGAATATTTACTTTTGATTTTTTAATTACGGTCACTATGACATGTTTTTTAAAAAGTTAACATATTAACATGATAAACGATCATATAATACTTTAATCACACTTAATTTAATTTAGAAAAACAAGTTATACACTACTAAAAAAGAAAAACAAGTTATACACTCCATAATTTAAAAAAGAAACGTAAATCTTTCTCTCCCTTCCCCTCGTAAACCCTCAATCCAAACACACCATAAATAATATTGATTTCTCATTTTCAAATCAAATCATGACATTGTAATATAACCAAAAATACGTCTATAACAGCAACAATATATAACATAATGATATATAAAAGGAATACTTTTAAAAAAATAAATATAAGATGGTAGAGCAGTCGCGTCACCACCTCCTTTCCCTTTTTGGGGTTGTTAGAGCAACCGTTAGCGTGTGCAACCGCCACGGTATGCTTCGTGATTCTTAAAACTCGATGGTTGGCGCTCCTCTTGCAGATTTGGATGTTGGTTTGACGAGTTGGTTTGGTTTGAAAAGTCGTCGCAGCCTTACTCTTGGAGGTGACAGTGGTTCTGTTCTGTTTGTTCGATTTCGTTCGATTGAGAAAGATGTCGGAGCCGCCTCCTCCTGCGGTGGTTACTGGTTGGTTTTGGGTTCCGAAAGCTGGATCCCGCGTGAGTCTCAGTTGGCTCACGGTTGGGGTTGCGATTCCGCTACTAGCTCGTCGTTGTACGTCGACCAATTTGCGCCACTCTACTTGGCTGGTTGTTGGTTTGTTGTTTTGATATCAGAGATCTTAAGCTCTGCTTCTAAGTCGATGGTTGTCTCAACACAACTTTCGTGTTACTCTTAATTAGACTTGGATTGTTTGACCAGAAATGGTTATGGAGACTTGATGGTGTTGGGTCGACTTAGTGGGTGGTGGGTGAATCCTTTTTCCTGTTGGTGATCGGGTTCACTAATTGATTTGTTGAGCAATCGTGTCAGATTAGACGTTTTCCTCTCTGGCGATCAAGCTTCAACTCGGATTCCCAACCTACCGTCGTCGTCATCCTCAAGGTTGTTGTCGTTCTTCAAAGTCTGATAAGGGACGAATTGATGTGTTGCTTCAGATGTTTCTGGATGGTGGTTTCCCTCCCCACGCAGGAAGGAGGGTCTTATTTGTATTTTCTTTATGACTCGAAAGAGTGTTTAACTTGTTGTACTTTGCAGGGAGAGGATGGTACATGGATATACTCCATGTTGACAATTGGTCCATTCACCTCAATCTAGACCTCTAAGGAGGCTGTTTTGATCCATTAGTGTTGTTTTTAATTTTTATATCACCCATTTGGGTAGACCTACATTTTTCAGATGAATTGGTTAGGTTGATGTCCACCACTTTTTTTTATGTATTTTTCCTCCTTTTTTTAATAATATTTATAAGTATTTGACAAAATGTTAGAGTCTGGGAGTCACTCTTCTTGATGCCGTTTGCTCTGGCCTTATATATATATATATATATATATATAAGAGGGATACATGATTTTTTAAGCTGGCTTTTTCGTTATTTCAGTTGTACCCTTAAATAAAATTGCTTTTAAAACTGTTATATCAATGATGTTATTGAAAAAAATATTTTTTATTATATTTGCTATGTTGTCGGTAAAAAATAAACATAGTTTATTACTACTTAAAAGTCACAAATAATAAACATTGATTTAATATTAATATATTATTCTACAATTAGTTTGAGATTACTATACATAAACAAATCATTTTTTTTAAGAAATACTAAACAAATAATAAACATGGGATTTGCTATTAACATTGATTTAACTCAGTTGATTGAGACATTATTTAAAAGTCACAATTGATAAACATTGATTTAATATTAACATTGATTTAGTTTAATTGGTTGAGACAATACTATATGTAAAGGCCGAGTTTAAACATGGGATTTCACATTTATCCATTCTAAAGGTTTTTTTTTTTTTTTTGAAGAAATCAAAATGGATTATATTAACAGCAACAAGCTACCCCTCCAGCAAAAGGTGTACCAGAGTGGATAGACCAAAGTTTACAACGAAAGTTCAAAAAGAAAGATAACAACAATTAAGCACCACCCAAGCATAACAAAGGGTTTTGACACCAATTGTGAAACTAACAAGGGAAAGCTGCAATTTTTGCCTTATGCCACCAAAAGGAAAGAAGTTTTAAGTTTTCTAGAAGCTTAAGAGTAGTGTTCTCTTTGCCCCGAAAAATTCTGTTATTTCTCTCCTTTCAGAGGACCTAAGATGTCGCAAACCAAATCAGAAACATGAAAAATCTCCACACTTTTGCATAACCTGCTGCCGAATCAAATTGAAGGAAATGATCTGAAGTATTATACGGAAAAATCGTGTACACACCTAACCAATTATGAATTAGTTTCCAAATCTGACCAAAGAAACCGCAATTTAAGAATAAATGATCATTAGTCTCTTGCATTCCACACCCACCAACACACATTTGATCCTCATATTGTATAATCCCCGACAAAATAAATTGGCCTTAGTAGACAATCTATTTTGAAAAAGTCGCCACGCGAAAATCGAGATCTTAAGCGGAACATTCTTCCTCCACAAATGTTATCAGATATCAAAGAACTACCATGGTTGAGAGGCGTGCCATCAGTGAGAGTATTGTAAGGCCCTCTAATTGTATAACCTGTCAAAAGGTCTGTGATCCGAGTCCAAACATCATTAATGTCAACCTGCAAGGCTGCAATGACTAAAAGGTAAAATTATTGCTACTAAACTACTCAACAAAAAAACGTTGGCTTGACTTTTTATCCACAATCATCTAAATGTACTATTTTAAAATAAAATATTATTTTTTAAATTTTTTATCTCTAATTTAATTTCGAAAACAATAAAATTAGATTGAAATAAATTAAGATTAAAATTAAATTATGTTTTTTAAATTTAAAAATTAACTTATACTAAAATGAAAAACATAATTTAATTTTAAGGATAATTTACTTATATTAAATTATATATAATTGACCGAGATAGTTTGCTATATAAAAATTTCCCTTTTTTATTATAAATAAATAAATTTAGAGATTTGTTGACCAATTATTATTATTTTTTTATTTTAGAGATTTTAAAAAAAGCCTAATTTATTTTTTGACAAACTATATTGATAAAAACGTAATAGAATTCTTTTCAAAAAAAAGAAAATTATACCTCCTTCTTCTCTTCTCTTTTCTTCCTCACTTGGTTTTTCTCTCTTTCTCTCACTACTTTCTCTCTCTACCTTCACTTCATCGATAAACCAATCCTCTCATTCTCCTCAAATATTCTGATTATTCCTTCTATCAATTTGATTGAATTGAACGATCAATTCTCGATTTTAGGTTTTGGGAATTGATCACCTTTCTCAATTATTTCCTCTGATTCCTGCTATGCTCTCACTTCCCCAATGAAGTTAAAGAGAAAACGTGCACTCGAAGTGGTTAGTTTTTTTTCCTCTTCATCGATCAAATTTTTACTTTTCACCCCTTTTATTAAAAATTCATTTTTTTTTTTGTTATACTTGTTGGGGTTTATGTTTTTATTTTCTTTCTTTCTGGAGAGTGATTTTCATGGTTAATGAAGTTGTAATTGTTGTGGAGAGTGATTTTCATTGTTAATTAAGTTGTAATATAGTGATCAATTTGCTAATTGTTGTGATCATGCTCTTTTTGATACTTACTTTGTTGTTCCTCTGTTGCACGGATTGAAATTAGAATGCATAGGTACGGGTAGGGTATTGGATATTAATATTAAGATGAGAGAGCTAAGTTGTTCAATTCACAACAAAAACATCACAATAAAATTATATTATACCAGCGTACGAGAGAGTCACAAATTTCACTCGCTACGAAATAATGAGATACTTGTACCAGATACCTACCCGGTACAGGTACTTCACCGTTTTACATGTACCTATGCTTTAGAGTATATAACAGTTACACCTCCAAGTTCCAATAAGAAATTCTCCACAATCTTAGACAATCATCTTAAGCTGGAGACAAGTTTGTACAAATATGTATTTCCTCACGCAGAACTTATAATTTTGCTTAAATTGGATTGTAGACGAGAATTTCAAAGAAGCACTGTGTAATGTTACTTTGGGTTATTTTATTTTATTTTAATTTTTCTTAAAAACTTATGATGGGTGCCGACACTGTTGTTTGATTAGCTGATTCCGACTAGTGGTGTAAGTTCAGGGCAGGCCCAACGCATATTGAGGACCAAGACAAATTTTAAGATGAGACCTTTATAAAGTACATTAATAATATTTTTGTGAAGTTACTTTATTTTTGTTTGTACTGTTGTATTTTTTCAGATGTTTTACAATGCAAATCCATTTCTTAAATTATTGTAACTGATTATGTTATTATTTTTTCAATTGATGATAAATTCAATCCACTTAACTTTTGTTAAGATATGTTTATTTTAGATAAGATTTTTTTAATTTTAGTTTTGTAAGTAGTAATAGAATATAGAGAAAAAGGGGTCATGGACTCATGGGAGGTCCACAAGAGGCCTTTTTATGAAGTAGACATTTTATTTTTTTCGGAAGCCTAGAGCGATTGCTTTTTTGGCCTTACCCTTAGCCTGCCTTGGGTAAGGCTCAAACATTGTTGGTGCATGTTGTTATTATAGTATTTTATTTTATTTCATCACTGTGATATTGACCGAAACTCATTGACAATGTAATATTCATCATTTACCAATGGATTAATAATTCGAGGAGAGATTTGCTTCATAACCTAGCACTCGGCATTGAACGAGTTTTCTTTAAGTAAATATGCATTTCAGTATTATAGACCCTTAAGCATAAGTTGTATTGTCATCTGGAAATCAGTTTCAGTTGTTTGTATATGGTTACTTGCTGAATTTATATTGTTTTATATACTCTTTTGTCTTTTATTTTGTATGTGGTTTAAGTTAATTGTTTACTCCTTTACTTCACCAGCTGTGTATTTTTAGCTGCTTATGTTAACGGAGTTTTTAGCTAATTGATCAATTTTTCTTTGACTTGTCGCAGCCTCCAAAAATTAGATGCTTCATCAACTGTGTTACCGCAGTTCCACTTGAAAACATACAAGAACCTTTAAACAACTTTGCATGGGAGTTTGATAAGGTGGCTTTATGGGCCTTTTCTTTTTATATTAGTAATTCATATATTTTTTTTTGGATGTGTTTGATTCATTGGTATTTCTTTTCTCTGCACAGGGAGACTTTCATCACTGGGCTGATCTTTTTAATCATTTTGATTCATTCTTTGAGAAGTATGTAAAACCAAGGAAGGATCTGCAAGTTGATGACGGTTTTTTGGACTCGGATCCTCCTTTCCCAAGAGAAGCCGTTCTTCAAATTCTTCGTGTCATTAGAATAATTTTGGATAATTGCCCAAATAAGCATTTCTACAGTTCATACGAGGTATGACATCTTTCCACCAATCATCTTTTTTCCACTCCGTTCAACTTAATAAGATGAGAGCTAAGAATGTTTTGATGTCCGTATGTATGTTGGTCTAATTTTTCCTTTATCTCTTTTTTTGGTGACTTGGAATGTTTATGATTCAATTAGTTTTAAAGTTTAAACTGTGTTACTGTTAGGTTTGTATTTCTTGCTTATTTATCCTTTGGTGACCAACATTGATACTTATAATGGTTTCTTCGAATCTGCAGCAACATCTTTCATTATTGCTTGCTTCTACTGATCCAGACGTGGTTGAGGCTACCCTGGACACTTTCGCCACTTTTTTGAAGAAAACAGTTGGAAAGTACTCGATAAGAGACACTTTTTTGAATTCAAAATTGTTTGCTCTTGCACAAGGATGGGGTGGAAAGGAAGAGGGACTTGGACTAATTGCATCAGTTTTGCCTAATGGCTGCGACCCTATCGTACATGAAATGGGCTGTGCCCTTCATTTTGAGTTTTATGCAGTAAATGAGTCAGAAAGTGACATCAAAGGGGCTGAACCCCTGGTTGAAGGGTTGCAAATCATTCACTTAAGTGACGTCAACAAATGTGTGGAAACTGATCTTGGACTTTTGCACAAGTTGGTTACAAAATATAAAGTACCTTCCAGTTTAAGATTTTCTTTGCTTACAAGATTGCGGTTTGCTAGGGCTTTTGGTTCTTTGGGTTCTAGACAGCAATACACATGCATTCGCTTGTATGCTTTCATAATTCTGATTCAAGCCTGTGGCGACGCTGATGACCTGGCTTCGTTTTTCAATGCTGAGCCCGAATTTATCAATGAATTGGTATCACTACTGAGCTATGAGGATGCAGTTTTGGAAAAAATTCGGGTTTTATGTTTACATTCATTAGCTGCTCTTTGCCACGATCGTTCCCGTCAACCTTCGGTATTGACTGCTGTTACATCTGGTGGGCATCGTGGCATTTTATCTAGCCTGATGCAAAATTCCATTGACTCTGTTATTCATAATACATCAAATTGGTCAGTTCATTTTGCTGAAGCTCTTTTATCTCTTGTAACTGTGTTGGTTTCTTCATCGTCGGGATGTTCTGCTATGCGCGAAGCAGGATTCATTCCTACTCTTCTACCTCTACTGAAAGATACAAATCCACAACACTTGCTTCTGGTTGAAAAAGCCGTGCGCATTTTAGAAGCTTTTATGGATTACAGCAATCCAGCTGCTGCATTGTTCAGAGATTTGGGAGGTTTAGATGATACCATCTCACGCTTGAAGATTGAAGTATCCCATGTTGAAAATGGTGGAGAACAGCCAGATGAAAATTCCAAGTCTTGTAGAAGTGTGCATATGGTTGGAGATTCTTCAGTTTTGCTAAATGACATGCAGCCATTGTATTCTGAACCATTAATTTCTTATCACCGGAAATTGTTGATGAAAGCTCTATTGCGTGCTATATCCCTTGGAACCTATGCCCCTGGAAATACTGCCCGTATATATGAATCTGAAGATAATGTGTTGCCTCAGTGCTTATGTATAATTTTCAGACGAGCAAAATATTTTGGTGGTGGAGTTTTCTCGCTTGCGGCTACTGTCTTGAGTGATTTAATACAAAAAGATCCTACTTGTTTTCCGGTTTTAGATGCAGCTGGTCTTCCATCTGCCTTCTTGGATGCTATAATGGATGATGTACTATACTCTTCAGAAGCCATTACTTGCATCCCCCAATGTTTGGATGCTTTATGCTTAAACAGTAATGGCCTTCAGGCTGTAAAAGATAGGAATTCTTTGAGGTGTTTTGTGAAGGTGTTTACTTCCAGAACATATTTGCGAGCTCTTACAGGGGACACACCTGCATCTTTATCTAGTGGATTGGATGAATTAATGCGCCACGCTTCTTCGTTACGTGGGCCTGGAGTGGATATGTTGGTTGAGATTCTAGAAACTATCTCAAAAATTGGTTCTCCTGTGGATCCCTCATCTTTGTGTCCCGATCCTTGCTCTTCAAACTCTGTTCCTATGGAAATGGATGGCGGGGACAAGAATGTGATCATGCCTGATAATAAGGAGTCATTGAAGGCAGATGACACTGAGCTGATCAATGAGGAGTCTTATCTTCCGGATTGTGTGAACAATGTTGCTCGTCTGCTTGAGACAATTCTTCAGAATGCTGACACATGTCGAATATTTGTTGAGAAAAAGGGGATTGAAGCTATTCTCCAGTTATTTACACTGCCTTCAATGCCTCCTGTTTCCGTGGGGCAGAGCATCTCTGTTGCTTTCAAAAACTTTTCTCAACAACATTATGCTTCTCTTGCCCGAGCTTTATGCTCGTTTTTAAGGGAACATCTGAAATCTACCAATGAGCTTTTATATTCAGTTGGGGGGACTCAACTTGCTTTAGTTGAACCCACAAAGCAGACAAAGGTGTTGAAATGCATTTCTAGTCTTGAAGGTGTCTTGGCTCTCTCTGTATTTTTGTTGAAGGGAACAACTGCCGTGGCCTCTGAACTAAGCACTTCTGATGCTGATGTATTAAAAGATATTGGGAGAACATACAAAGAAATAATTTGGCAAATATCTCTTTGTAATGACTCCAAGACAGGGGAAAAGAAGAATAATGATCAAGAACATGATGTTTCACAAGCACCTTCATCTACCGTTGTTGAAAGAGAGAGTGATGATGACACAAATATGCAGACCGTTAGGTACACAAATCCAGTTTTTGGTAGGACTGGTTCACGTTCCCTGTGGAGTGGAGGGCGTGATTTTGTTTCTGTAGTTCGTTCTGAAGAAGGTTTGCACCGCCGTACTCGGCAAGGGATAGCCCGCATGCGAGGTGGAAGGACTGCTCGTCGCTTGGAAGCTTTAAACATTGACTTTGAATCATCTTCTAGTGCACTGGAGGCATCTTTGTCCCAAGACTTGAAAAAGAAAAGCCCCGATGTTCTTGCCTTAGAGATTCTTAACAAGCTGGCTTCAACAATGCGTTCTTTCTTCACTGCTCTCGTAAAGGGATTCACTACACCAAATCGTCGTCGAGCCGATTCAGGGTCACTTAGCTCAGCTTCAAAGTCCCTTGGAACTGTTTTAGCTACAAATTTTCTTGAGGCCCTTAGTTTTTCTGGACATTCTACTTATATTGGGATTGAAACTTCACTTTCTGTAAAATGTAGATATCTTGGGAAGGTTGTGGATGATATGTCATCTCTCACATTTGACAGCAGGCGCAAAAGTTGTTATACTGCAATGGTTAATAACTTTTATGTACACGGAACGTTTAAGGAGTTATTGACAACATTTGAAGCTACTAGTCAGTTGCTGTGGACTCTTCCGTGCTCTATCACATCATCAGAAATTGATCTTGGGAAGATAGGAGGAGCCAAGCTGTCCCATAACACATGGCTACTTGATACATTACAAAGCTACTGTCACTTGCTTGAGTACTTTGTAAACTCTTCTTTGCTGTTGTCCCCAACGTCGGCATCTCAGGCAGAGCTTCTTGTTCAGCCAGTTACTGTTGGCCTGTCAATTGGGCTCTTTCCAGTTCCAAGAGACCCAAAGGTTTTTGTGTGTACGCTGCAATCTCAGGTTCAGGATGTAATCCTACCAGTCTGGAATCATCCCATGTTTTGTAGTTGTAGTCCTGGTTTCATTGCATCAATTATCTCACTTGTTACACATGTATATTCTGGTGTTGGAGATGTGAAGCAAAATCGAATTAACATTTTGGGCAGCACAAACCAACGTTTCATGCCCCCTCCACCTGACGAGGCAACCATTTCCACTATTGTTGAGATGGGTTTTTCAAGGGCAAGGGCAGAAGAAGCACTGAGAAGAGTTGAAACGAATAGTGTTGAAATGGCTATGGAGTGGCTGTTTAGTCATGCTGATGATCCTATCCAGGAGGATGACGAACTTGCACAGGCGCTTGCTTTATCCCTTGGAAGTAGTTCTGAAACTACTAAAGTTGATAGTGCCGAGAAGACTATTGACGTGCCAGTTGAAGAGGGACACATTAAGAAACCTTCAGTGGATGATATACTTGCTGCATCTGCGAAGTTGTTTCAGAGTAGTGATTTAGTGGCATTTAAATTGACAGATTTGCTCGTAACACTTTGCAACCAGAACAAAGGTGAAGTTCGTCCTAAAGTAATATCTTATCTTCTGCAGCAGCTAAAACTTTGTCCATTGGACTTTTCTGTGGATAATTGTGCATTAGGTGTGTTAGCACATATTATAGCATTGCTTCTTTTTGAGGATGGAAGTGCAAGGGAAATTGCATCTCAGAACGGAATTATATCCATCACCATAGATATCTTGACAAACTTGAAAGACAGTCTCAAGCTGCGGAAAGAAATATCCGTCTCTAAATGCATTAGTGCTTTACTACTTATATTGGATCAAATGCTGCAGTCAAGGCCAAAGATTGAAAATATGGAAAGAGGAACCCAAACTGGCTCCATGCCTGATTCATCTGGGGAGCATGGTTCCCTGCAATTTACAGATACAGTGGCGCAGGAAGAAAAGAAAATAGATGGGAGGGAAAAAGAACCTGGCATGGATTTTGAAAATGTATTAGGGAAACCTACTGGCTTTGCAACTTTTGATGAAAGTCACAAGTTGTTGGATGTTACATGTGATTTGATAAAACAACATGTCCCTGCTGTGGTCATGCAGGCTGTTCTACAATTATGTTCTCGGTTAACAAAAACACATTCTTTGGCTATGAAGTTCCTTGAAAATGGAGGTCTGGCTGCTCTTTTTAGTCTTCCAAGAAATTGCTCTTTCCCTGGCTATGACACTGTTGTATCAACTATTGTTTGGCATCTTCTTGAAGATCCTCAAACACTACAAACAGCCATGGAGTTGGAGATACGACAAACTTTAAGTGGTAATCGTCATTCAGGGCGTGTTTCTCCCCGGTCATTTTTGACATCTTTGGCGCCAGTTATATCCAGAGATCCTACTGTTTTCATGAAAGCTGCTGCTGCAGTTTGTCAGTTAGAGACATCAGGGGGAAGGACAGTAATTATGTTATCAAAGGAGAAAGAAAAGGAAAAATCTAAATCATCGAGTACTGAGGCTACAAATGAATGTCTCCGAATATCTGAAAGCAAGTCAAATGATGGATCTGGAAAATGTCTGAAAAGCCACAAAAAGGTTCCAGTAAATCTCACTCTAGTAGTTGATCAACTTCTTGAGATTGTGCTGAAGTACCCACCAATGGAAGGCCGGGAAGATTTTGAGTGTGACTCTACTTTAATGGATATAGATGAACCTACTATGATGATCAAAGGAAAATCAAAGGTTGACGAGACAGTGATATTAAAGCCTGAGTCTGAAAGGTCTGCAGAATTGGTGAAGGTGACTTTTGTCCTTAAGTTATTGAGTGATGTTCTTCTAATGTATGGACATACAGTTGGTGTCGTACTGAGACGCGACTCTGAAATGTGTCAATTTCGTGGATCTAATCAACCATCTGGACATAATGGCATTATCCATCATGTATTACATCGGTTGCTACCACTTTCTGTTGACAAATCTGCAGGACCTGATGATCAGAGAGGTAAGTTGTCTGAGAAGGCTTCATGGTTCCTGGTAGTTTTATGTGGTCGATCTGGTGAAGGTCGTAAGCGAGTGACTAATGAACTTATTAAAGAAATGACGTCTTTTTCAAATTTCGAGAGCAATTCTTTGAAAAGCAGCTTATCCCCAGATAAAAGGCTTTTTACTTTTGTTGATCTTGTATATTCTATATTGTCGAAAAATTCGTCATCTGGTAGCCTACCTGGTTCTGGATATTCACCTGATATTGCAAAAAGCTTGATCGATGGTGGAATGATCAAATGTTTAACTAGCATCCTGCAGGTGGTTGATTTGGATCATCCTGATGCACCCAAATTTGCGACTCTTGTACTCAAAGGTTTAGAATGTCTTACCAGAGCTGCTAATGCTAGTGAGCAGGTTTTTAAATCTGATGGGATTGAAAAGAGAAGATCCGATGATCAAATAGTAACTCCTTCTGCAGTTGAAACCGTGGCACATGATCAGAATGCAAGCAGTCAAGAAGCACTCAGAGAAATGATGGTTAATGCACATAATCAAAGAACTTCTCAAGGTGATCATCATGCTGATAACTCAAATCAGTCAGTTGAACGAGATATGAGAGTAGAAGAACGGGAGACAATAGCCCAAAATACACTAGTGGAACTAAGAATGGACTTGATGCGTGAGGAGATTGTAGAGGGAAGTGTCTTGCAGAACCCAGAGCAAATTGAAATGACTTTCAGTGTTGAGAATAGGGCCGATGATAACATGGGTGATGAAGATGATGAAATGGGTGATGATGAAGATGATGATGGAGAGGATGAAGACGAGGATATAGCAGAAGATGGTGGGGGTATAATGTCTTTGGCCGATACTGATGTTGAGGATCATGATGATGCCGGGTTGGGGAATGAATACATTGATGAAATGATTGATGAAGACGACGATGATTTTCATGAGAATCGCATCATAGAGGTGAGATGGAGGGAAGCTCTTGATGGATTGGATCACTTCCAGATACTTGGGCAACCTGGAACTGGTGGTGGCCTTATGGATGTGGTTGCCGAACCTTTTGAACGGGTTACTGTTGATGACTTTTTTCGTCTTCAAAGTTTTGAACGTCGCCGCCAGACAGGTAGATCTTCCTTCGAGAGATCTGTTTCTGAAATAAATGGTTTTCAACATCCTCTTCTTGTAAGGCCACCGCAATCTGGCGATTTTGTCTCTATGTGGTCATCAAGTGGTATTTCTGCATCCCGGGATTCGGAAACCCAATCATCTGGGAATCATGATATGACCCATTTCGACATGTTCGATGCACCTATTTTTCCATATGATCACATGCCAAGTAGTCTGTTTGGAGACCGGTTGGGTGGTGTAGCACCACCACCTCTAGCAGATTATTCTGTGGGTATGGGTTCATTACATCTACCTGGAAGAAGAGTGTTGGGTAATGGTAGGTGGGCTGATGATGGTCAACCACAAGGAGGCACTCAAGCGGCAGCCATTGCAATAGCAGTGGAGGAACAATTTTTAGCTCAGATGGGTTCCATAGCTCCTGCAAGCAGTCCTACTGAACAGCAAGTACATAATTCTGAAGAACAAGAGAAGCAATCTGATGCTATTCCATCACGTGATGCTCCAGTGTTGACTGTTGGGACCGACTCTACTTGTCAGCAGTTTGCAGGTCAGGATCAGGAAAATGGTATTGAAACCATACCTCAACAAATAAACCTTTCAGTTGATGGTGCTCCTTGCGAGGAGGAGATAAATGTAGACTCCAGTGTTCAGGATCCAGGTGAGGGCCTGCAAACTAACGAGTCTATGTCAGTTCAACCTCTTTCGCTGAACCTCAATGAGAATGTAGAAATACCCCAGGGATTTATGAACTCGTCTATTGAGTCTTGTACTGATGTACGATGCGGACGGGATCCTGACGTACCTACTAACAACCACAATGTGCCAGTTGTACCAATGGGCTGCAATGGGACATCAAATGTTGATGGGCAGCCTACTAATCTTGAGTTACCGGACTCTGGTTTTGAGACTACTAATCCAAGTGATTGCCGTGCATCGTCAATTTATGCCAGTGTTGATGTTGATATGGGTGGTGTTGATGCTGAAGGAAACCAATCAGGGCAACCAACTGTTTCTGAAGATATAAGGGATGAGCTCTTATCAACTCAGAACACAGAGGTTGCTCTGGGTGATACTCAGGCTGATCAAACTAGTGCAAATAATTCTGGTGCAAATACGATTGACCCTACATTTTTGGAGGCTCTTCCTGAAGATCTACGAGCAGAAGTTTTGGCATCCCAGCAAGCTCAATCTGTTCAACCTCCAGTTTATGCACCACCTTCTGCAGACGATATTGATCCCGAGTTTTTAGCTGCTCTTCCTCCAGATATTCAAGCAGAGGTTTTGGCCCAACAAAGAGCTCAAAGGATTGTCCAACAGGCTGAAGGACAGCCAGTTGACATGGATAATGCTTCTATAATTGCAACTTTTCCAACTGATTTGCGTGAAGAGGTTTACATTTTGCTTTTCTATCCTGCAACATATTAGGTGATTTATTTAGTGGAAATATGACTTGATCGTAATGCTTGTACTTGGCTTTATACTACTAGGTGCTATTGACTTCTTCTGAAGCAGTTCTGTCAGCACTGCCGTCTTCATTGCTTGCTGAAGCTCAAATATTGAGGGACCGAGCAATGAGTCATTATCAAGCTCACAGCCTTTTTGGGAACAGTCACAGGCTTAACAATCGAAGAAACGGCTTGGGATTTGTTCGGCGGCCTGTGATGGATCGGGGTGTCGGAGTTGCAATAGACAGGAGTTCTGTTCTTACGGATGCTTTGAAGGTGAAGGAGATTGAAGGCGAGACACTAGTTGATGCAAATGCATTAAAAGCTTTGATCCGACTTCTACGATTGGCACAAGTAAGTTTGGTTCTCTTCACGATGGTAGTCTTAGTTATACAAGCTTTTTTTGTGTTATCGTACATATATATTGCTTTGTAATGTGTATCTATGTATCTTTCTGATTATAATAACTTGCTATTTTTATGGATCATCATGTCAGCCCCTTGGAAAAGGCGTCCTGCAGAGACTCTTGTTAAACTTATGTGCACATAGTGTAACAAGGGCCACTCTTCTTTATCTTTTGCTTGATATGATTAAGCTGGAAGCTGAAGGTTCTGCAATCAGGCCAGCGACATTAAATGACAAGAGGCTTTATGGTTGTCACTCAAATACAATATATGGCCGATCTCAGTTGTTGGATGGTAATTTTTGCACTTAGTGTAGAACATAATTTTCATGTGTATATCTCAATATTTATAGTTTATTGCATGCTGATCTATCGTTTCGTTTTCTCATAGCAGGTCTCCCTCCCCTAGTGTTCCGCCGTATTCTTGAGATTCTGACTTACTTGGCCACAAATCATTCTGCTGTTGCAAAAATGTTGTTTCACTTTGATCAATCAATTACAGATTTTTCAAATTCATCCACGATACCTTTGAATGGGAAAGGAAAGGAAAAGGTTAACGAAGGGGGATCTTCGCCAAAACCCTTTGGAGCTCATGCAGGGGCCGTTCCCCTTGTTCTCTTTCTGAAGCTCTTAAACCGACCATTATTTTTACGCAGTACTGCTCATCTAGAGCAGGTCATGGGTCTGATTCAAGTTGTAGTTGATACTGCTGCATCCAAATTAGAAAGTCAATCTCAATCTGAAAAAGCAATAGCAGATACCCAAAATCTGTCTGTTAATGAAGCTGAGAAGGATCCTCCTTTAGTGGAGATGGATTCTAATCGACAAGATAACCATGCTGATCTGAAAACATGTCCTTCCAATGGAAAGAAGAATGTTGATATGTACAATACCTTCTTGCAGTTACCCCAATCTGATTTGCGGAATGTGTGCAGTCTTCTTGGTCATGAAGGGTACTTTTTTTAGCCTTGTCATATTTCTCTTTTCTTTTTGTTGAATATTCTAATCATGAATACGTGGTTTGAAAATTTGTCTTAATACTGTCATAGTCACTTGTTAATTTTTGTTCCTGTCGGTATTTTTGTAACCTTTTGAGTTGTGATGTAACAGTGACTAATCTTATATTTTTTAGGCTTTCGGATAAAATGTATACGCTTGTTGGTGAGGTGCTGAAGAAGTTGGCTTTCATTGTTCCTGCTCATAGAAAGTTCTTTATTTTAGAGCTTTCAGAATCATCTCATGCATTGACTGGTTCAGCTGTCAGTGATCTTGTTACCCTGCAGCAAACAAATATGCTTGGCTTGAGTGCTGGTTCTATGGCTGGTGCATCCATTCTACGTGTGCTGCAAGCTCTAAGTTCCCTCATTTCATTTAATACTTCAGGTGATAAGGATATGGAAAGTGATGTAGATCAGCATGACGACGAAGCAATTATTTGGAATTTGAATACTGCACTCGAGCCACTGTGGCAAGAACTCAGTAATTGTATAAGTGCAGCTGAGATGCAACTTGGCCAGAGTTCTTTTTGTCCTAACATGTCAAATATAAATGTTGCTGAAAATTTGCACGGTTCCTCTACTTCACCACCACTTCCTCCTGGAACACAAAGACTCTTGCCTTTCATTGAGGCTTTCTTTGTTTTGTCTGAGAAGCTACAAGCAAACGAATCTATCATGCAGCAAGACCATGACAATGCAACTGCTAGAGAAGTCAAGGAGTGTGCTGGTGGTTCAGCTTCAGTGAGTGGAAAACTTTGTGGAGATTCGCAGCGAAAGCTGGATGGTGCTGTTACATTTACAAGGTTTGCTGAGAAGCATCGCCGACTTGCAAATGCTTTCATTAGGCAGAATCCGGGTTTGTTGGAGAAATCTCTTTCCATGATGCTGAAGGCACCAAGACTTATTGACTTTGACAACAAAAGAGCCTATTTTCGCTCGAGAATCAGGCAACAACATGACCACCAATTGTCCGGGCCGCTGCGTATAAGTGTAAGGCGGGCTTATATTTTGGAGGACTCATATAATCAATTAAGGATGCGTCCTACTCAGGACCTCAAGGGCCGATTGAATGTGCAATTTCAAGGTGAAGAGGGTATTGATGCTGGTGGTCTGACCAGAGAATGGTATCAGCTACTATCACGGGTCATTTTTGACAAGGGTGCTTTACTTTTCACAACAGTTGGGAACAATGCAACTTTCCAACCAAACCCTAACTCTGTTTACCAGACTGAACACCTTTCATACTTCAAGTTTGTGGGCCGAGTGGTATGCACTTTAACTATAAGGGTTGTTTGTATTGGGACCCAAAATATTCTCCCTACTTCAAAAAAAAAAAAATTGGGGTAGATTTAGAAATATAATGAAAGCCTCTTGCAGTCATATTACATCCTGTGTTTTCAGGTTTAGCTGTTCTTTGACAGTTGTCATTATGATCTTACATGCAGGTGGGGAAGGCGTTGTTTGATGGACAACTATTGGATGTTTACTTTACTCGATCTTTCTATAAGCATATACTCGGTGTTAAGGTTACATACCATGACATTGAAGCGGTTGATCCTGATTACTATAAGAATTTGAAATGGATGTTGGAGGTGAGTACTGATTTACAATATTGATCACTTTTGTCTCTTTTCACCTTAGGCACTGTGTGCTTCCAGAACAAAGTCATTCTTAGCATTATACCTTTTTATTGACCTTTCATCCTGTCCTTAAATGATTTTCTGCCATATTAGATCTTTATTTTTGAAGGTTGTAGATTTATCTAAGTAGACAGAGGAAACATGAGAAAATAAACAAAGTAAATGTTAGGAATGATTAGGACTTTTACTTGGAACGAAACATATAATCTGTGTAGGAGGAGAGGTGTTTGTGAATGGAGAGAGAGAGAGAGAGAGAGAGAACTTTTGAGCAGATTGACTTAAAGGGAGGGGTGTGTGTGCGTGTGTGATGGCAACATGTGTTTGTTTGATTTGTTTAATCCGCTCATCGTACTGCCCAAGCTTATGCACTTATCTTGAATTCACACGTATTATAGAATTATACGACAATCATTGTATTGAATAGAAATTTACACATGTTATAGAATTAATGAATTACTCCCTCCAGTCTCAATTATATGCAACTTTTCACTTTTTAGGTTTGATGTGGTCTATAATATAGACCACCTACATCTTTTATTCAATGAATCTAAAAAGTGAAAAGTTGCTTGTAATTGAGACCAGGGGAAGTATATCACAATCACTGTAATGAATGGAGACTCCTAAACTGTCATCCATTCTGGTATGGATACTATTATTGACTTTAGGAAGTTATTTATTACTATAAGCAGTATAAGCTCCAAGCTCTGCTTGGTACTCTCTTCCACGGTGTGCTGAAAATGTCCATATAATTTTATTTGTGAGTTCAGGGTGCACTTACTTTCTGCATGTATTGCTTTCTGTCTAATTTTTTTTTTTGGCATGTGCATACCAGAATGACGTGAGTGATATTCCTGACCTGACATTTAGCATGGATGCTGATGAAGAAAAACTCATCCTTTACGAGAAGAATGAGGTAAGCAAGCGTATTATTTTGCCTAAAAGTTGAACTTACTTTAATAGCTTGCTAAAATGTTAATGTGACAATTTTGAATATTTTTGTGTGACATGATTCTAATGTATTCACTCATGATAAATTCTTGGGAGTTATCCTTACATTTGTTTTGTCCATCCCTCCAAAATTGTGAAATAGGTCACTGATTATGAGCTTAAACCCGGGGGAAGGAACATAAGGGTTACAGAAGAAACAAAGCATGAGTACGTTGACCTTGTTGCTGAACATCTCCTGACTAATGCCATCCGTCCTCAAATCAACTCCTTTCTAGAAGGTTTTAGTGAAATGGTACCACGGGAACTTATATCAATCTTCAATGATAAAGAGCTTGAGCTACTCATAAGTGGTCTTCCAGAAATCGATTGTGAGTTGGTTTCTTTTTTAGTCAAATTATGTTCTAATCTCATATGTATCTGAATGATGCCATTCTCCTTGTAGTGGATGATTTGAAGGCAAACACCGAGTATACAGGCTATACTGTTGCATCAAATGTTGTTCAATGGTTTTGGGAGGTAGTCAAATCTTTCAATAAGGAAGACATGGCCAGATTACTGCAGTTTGTGACAGGAACATCAAAGGTAATTTTCTCAAAATTTTAACGTTCTAATGTTACTTATTTTTTATAAGCTTCTAATTTTGCTTAATATTAAAAATTAACAATCATTTGATTTATATTGAAATCGTGTAATTATATTTGCTGCATATACTTATAATTTTACTGTATGAAGAAGGGTTAAAATAATGGGATGAAGATTAACTTATCTAGAGTACAGACGTACTCGTGAAATTAATGATCATGATCGGTTGTCATCATATTATATTAATGATCAAGATACCGAACTTTGGAAATATTTATCATTCATAGCTATGTAATCACAGTCGATATTTATTTTTGATTTTATAAAATGTATTGTTTGTTCAATTGAAGAATGAAATAGTTTTGAATTTTATGAAAATTTGTGGAGTTGATCTAATAAATAAGTACTTACAGTTTGATGGTTGAATTGCTAAAATCCAATGCCTATAATGAGTTCTTTAGCTAAGTAACTATGCCAAGAGTTACTCTTGGAATAACTGCCCAAAATAAATTAATGGACACATTATACATAAATTGATAACATTATTTAACAGATTTATTACAATAAAAGAAACATTTTCAAGTTTCAACTAGTACGCAAATCATATGTTTATAAACTATATATTAATTATTATTTTGTTCTAGAAATATCTTATTTTATTTATATGCATTTTATACCCAAAAACACTTGCATGAGATGGTAAGGGATCTCTTCCAGCTTAACCAGAGGTCCTGGTCTCGTATCCACCCATAGGAATGTAGCGGTGTTAGGTCTCTTGAGTGAGAGCTTTGCCACCCATAGAGTCCTACCTACCCTACCCGCCTTGAGGGATTAGTCTTTGCAGTTGTGTGCAGAGGATACCTCACACTGAAAAATTTATAAGCATTTTATATTAACGAGTAGACTTTAATTTCTTGTTGACAAGAATTATAGGCATTTGTTTTAGATAAAACGTGGGAGTTTGCTAACCACCACGTGTTTAAGTTCATGCATATTCATTACGTTTAAAAGTTATGCTTTAAAAAGTATCAGTCTGGACTCTAGTATAAACAGAAAAGTAGTCATATTTGGTGGACCAAAATATAAGCAAAACCTAACTAACTTCACTCTATTTCTACTATTGTTCTCAAAATTTCCTTCAATGAAACAAGTTCTCGTACCAAATTAAATAAAAAGTAAGAGTAGTTTAGGGATGATTCTCTAAGTATTTGATGGAAATACAATTTTTTTTTATTACATCAAGAAAAGCAACTGAGGTTAGCTACTTTTGTTAACCTCTGTGTAATTACTAATTAGAGGAGTACTCGATTTATTATTTGCAATGGATAGATACTCATGCTATTAAGTAGTTCTTAAATCGTGCAGTATTAGAGAAAGTTAGCATTGCTCTTGATGTGATATCTCATGAAACCCATTAAGGATATATGTGCTTGTGTGCTATATATATCTCAGATGCATGAATTTTTCCATATGGGTTGCACTTTGCAGTAACCGGTTGTTGTGGCATATGCTTGAGTTTTTTTTTTTTGGTTTCATTAATTTTTGCTTAAACACGTCTCCTAGATGTTATGGTTGTCAGTTTGTTTTCAGCAAAAATAGAAGCCTTGTTGAATATGTAATATCTTATGAATGTGTTTGGTAACAACTGTGGCCTTCCTAATTTGTTTCAGGTTCCTTTGGAGGGTTTTAAAGCCTTGCAAGGCATCTCTGGTCCCCAAAGGTTTCAGATTCACAAGGCATATGGAGCTCCTGATCGACTTCCATCAGCTCATACTTGGTGAGTAATTATATTTTGAAATTTATATTCGCATGGTTACTTCCTACAAACTGCGTCAATACAGCACGTTGAAATTTCAGCCATCCTAATATCTTGTACAATTGCTCTTCAGCTTCAATCAACTAGATCTTCCTGAGTATACCTCTAAGGAACAGCTTCAAGACCGTTTGTTACTTGCCATCCATGAGGCTAGTGAAGGGTTTGGTTTTGGTTGACCCATATTTTTATGCAATGTTGTTGTACAGCAGTTCTGCCATCATGTCTTTGACGTGTCATCTAAAGGTCAGACATGCCTCGCCTTTTCGTTCACAAAAAATAAGTGGCCACTATATGATAATTGGAAACACTTTCTGATTGTTAAATAAGTTGACTAATTTTCTCGTCTATCTATGATTTTAGTAAAAAAAAATATAGATCAAATTCCTTACATATCTCACTTAGTCTTCCCTTTGTTTGTTCAGAAGGTGGGGAAGGCATCCCAGCTGTTATTATGTTGAGGAAGGCTCTATTAGTATCAAGCATCGCAATGAGACATTCTCTGATGCAAGTGATAGATTTATTCTGATGCTCAACCAGTAAAATGGCTAGAATTTTTGTTTTTTCCTTGTATGATTCTGCCATGCCTAGATTTGGGAGCTTTCAACTTGACAATGGATAGCCTCCATACTGGTGAGCTGTTGAAATATCCGCCAATATGAATTTATATGTAATCTCCAGGGCCAAACAGCCTTCCTTAGCTCTACAATTTCCCAATAAGATTTCGGATGTATATAGGTCTATAATTTTCCAATAAGAATGAGAATGTACATATTCTGGAGTACAAAGTTGATACCTTTCTTTGGAAAGAAATGGGTTCAATCATCAAATAAAAGTTCGAAAGATGGCGTCTTTAGTGCACAGAACCAGTGATGGCATGATGGAACATGGTCACAGTTGTTGCATCGCAGCAATAATACACCCGTCATAATATTCCAATAACTTGATTCAATTTTTCTAATGGTCTAATAATTATCCAATTTGATAGGGATTAGGTTATTAATTTTATTTCAGTCATTATTCTGGGTTTGCCCGTGTTATTGGTCAATTTAGTTTCTTTCACTAAAAATGACAAATTTTTGGCTTTGGGTGAGTCTGTGTCACAAACAATTTCGATGCACCAAGTTAACATGACATTTTTCCCCCTTTGCGAGTCTTGAATTCAGTTTGCTGTATTTGGAGTAAAATTGTTGACTCGTTTAATTGATCATTAAACGATAACACTTCAACATTTTTACCACCGAGCCAATAGCGGGTTCTGATGATTTAATGTTGCTTTCAAAAATGATCTTCAGTACTCACGTCCTTTTGATTAGGAGTGTTTGCGGTGCGGTTTGATTTGGTTTTGAGGTGAAAAGTCATCTAAACCGCAAGATAAAAAAGCATGTGGTTTGGTTTGGTTTGGCTGACTTTTAAAATAAAATTCAAACCAAACCAATGCGGTTTTTTTCGAGACAATACAATTTTTGTTTCCAATTTCAAATCGAGTTAAAATGTTAAAACACAACATATTTTCAACAATGATTTCGACAATATTTTTGATTCCATCCAACATTAGAATTAATTTTCACCAAAAAACATATACCAAATTAAAAATGTGGTCAAAAAGTATTTCTATTAGGTAAGAAATGTATAAGACTGAGATTTATCATTCTCTAAAATCTTAAATACATTTTTGAAATAAAAAGCAGAGAAGAAATTTAATACAAGAAAAGCATGTCATTGTATAAAGTTTGGATTATGTTTCTATGAGTGTTGGCTTATGTGACATAGGTTTAGTTAATGTTTTTCTTATGTTGCGGTTTGATTTGGTTTGGTTGGTAAAATAAAAACCGCAAACTGAACCAAACCATGCGGTTGAGTAAAAAAGTGATCCAAATACATCTATACCAAATGCGATTTTTTGCAGTTTCGGTTTGGTATGGTTCAGTTTGCGGTTTTTCTATTGGATTGGTTCGGTTTTGAACACCCCTACTTTTGATATGTCATACACCGGCTTTTCCAATGACAGTAACTCTTAAATTTGTAATTTTTAAATATATTAATTTATATTGTTATGAAATTCATGTCATAAACATTATTATTTTTTATTTTCAAAATAGACCGGTCTAACCAGACCCATCTGATTCTGTATGATTTAATACATGTACATTTTTATTTATTTATAGAAACCGAGTTAAACAACCAGGCCATCCAGTTCAGGCATGCGACTCCACCAGTGACCAAATGGTTTGACCAATACCTTGATTGGGATGATCTTCGGTCGGTTTTTAAAACAGTGTTGAATTCCATTAGTGTGTGATTTTTGATAACCAGTTACAAGATGGTTTCTATTAATATTTTTTTTATATTTTTTTAATATAGACCGGTCTAACCGGAATTATTTGATTCAATCTAATTTAATACATGTACAATTTTTTTATATATAGAAATCGAATTAAACAAACGAGTCATCCAGTTCAATCGATGATTCAGTGGTTTGACCAATAAACGAATGACTCGATACTTTGATCAGGTTGATCATTGATTAGTTTTTTTGAAACACTGTTGTATTCCGTCGAATGATAGTAGATGATTTTTGATAATCAATTAATGAATGATTTCTAAAAATATAGGCAATTTGATACTTATGTATATATATCAAACTCTACAAAACTCGTGGATCGCATAGTATTCCATTAAATGATAGTAGATGGTTTATGATACTCAAATTAATGAATGATTTCTAATAATATAGACAATTTGATACTTATATATGAAATTGTACAAAACTCGTGCATCACGAGTTAGAGTCTAGTGTATTTTATATGGCTATGTTAGCAATTGTTTAAATTTTAACTAACATAAATAAATCATAGATTTAAGTTATAACACATCTCTCGTAAAAAAAAAAAAAGTTATAGCATATCTACAACACCGAAGATAGATTATGAATGACATATCTTTATAACATTATAGTGATTGATGCTAAGAAAGAGTAAGTAGGAGATGGATGATTATCCTTGTTACTGTTCAAGTTTTTTTTATCATTGTTGACCGTCTAATTGGGCAAAGTTTAAATAGTTAAACGCGCGAAGACATAGATCTCTCATTGGATTTAACAAAATGGTTCAACTCATCATGCTCCAATTAGAAACATAATCATTCAAAAACATGGTCTAATCAAACTATTCATCAACAATTAATGTTTAATAACAATATAACATAATTTATATTAATAATAAAATACTAATATTTGTTAAAAAAATAAATAATAAAATACTAATAATTGTTAATTGTTGATCCATTATTGATTAGTTAAATAATTAATCTAATATCTTTAAGCTTGTAGCAATTTTATGCACATGTTTATCATTTATGTCATCTTTATTCGTAGTTGTTTAGAGAAACACATGATAACTTAGATTGAATTCGTCACACTGGTTTAATTATCTTTTGAATTTTACTTTTCCCACCCTATGCCTTTCTTCGCGCGTTTTTTTTCTTCAAAAATACCCTTGGTCCGGATTATATAATCTGGACTCCTTCCGGAATATTATTTTCGGATTTATTCGTGGATTTTGGCACTTCATCCACTCTGATGGATGATGATGCCAGTTATGAATAGATAGATTCGGATTACATAATCCGGATATTGTGTACAATTTCCAGATTATATAATCCAAAATGTGTAAATCATCCCGTTGAAAGTCAAAAAATGGGGTGAGAAATGATGTTTCCGGATTATATAATCCGGAATTTGCAAAACCGTCTGGATTATATAATCCGAACTACATCAGCACAGAGACAGAAGGCATCTGTTTTGGCTCAGCCTCTGCTTTGGCGCATTTAGCCGACAGTTTTGGCCTTTGACCATATGTTCAATCACATAATTACATTTATAACATAACAATGAACAATACAAAATAATTTGCAAACATTCAAACATTAATTACACTTCAAAATTAAAATTATCCAAATGTTACATAACTAAAAATCATCCAAAATATTCAAACATTAACATAAGTTATACAATTATAATCAACCCCTTATAACTACACCGCCACCACCTTTGCCACTAGCCCTGCCACCACCTCTGCCACCCTCAGTAGCTCCCGAACGACAGTAAACCTTCCTATCATGCACCTTTTCAACACATCCTCCAAATGCCGCCATTCCTCAGACCCTCGCGGCACTACACCACTGCACATCACAGCATAGACATGGTATATGATGCGGCTAATCCTTCCGCTAAGCTGTAAGTACCCAACCTCTCCATCCTCCCGAGCATCTTGTGCATCAAGGACCTCACGCTCTGATGGCCTCGGCACCGGTACCGGCATGTTAGGAAGAACCATGCGTGGATGGTAAACGCGATAAAACCACTCAATGTATCCCTCTGCTGCCTCCACATCATGAACTGCTCGCTGCCCCAACTGCTCAGGTGTCAGCGCATAATCAAGTGCACGCTGAAAGCGGTTTGTGATCTCCGCCAAATTAAGATCAGGAGGTGCACTAAACGGTCAAACGGACGTATCTCACGGTGGTCTCCATATGGGGTCATGACAACCCTCGTCAAATCCAGCGCATCCAAATGGTTTCTGTAGTTGTCTGGTGTGCCTAAATCAGACAATGGTATAAAAAGCATCACGCGTGGATACTGATTCTCCCAATATCCTGCCCAGGCATCCTTGCTTCCCATACTTGGGAAGTGCTGATACACCCAAGCCTGCACAAAAGACAACCACATATAAATATACAAACCATAAACACTTACATTTTTTTTAAAAAAAAAAACATAGTTTTTAATTTATACTTGCAACAAAGTCAGGTATCCTGCCACCTGACTGCAGTTTCGACGTGCAGCATTGTTGAGCTCCCTATATAAGTGAGCTAGTGCCGCAACTCCCCATGAAAAACCAGCAACAAGATCAAGGTTTCTAAAGTACCTCAGGTAGACAACATCCACAACATTCTGGCTCTTGTCAGTGAAGAGCGTGATCCCCACCAAGTATAGCAAATATATGCGGACACTCTAGTCCCGCAACCTCTGCACCTCCTCAGTCACACCACCATGCTCAATCTCCAACGCCAACTGCTCCTTCAAACGCTCCTTGAAAATCCTCTGCATGTAGCCAACTCGGCAATGTGCACCTTTGGTCTTTTCGACCTCAATAAGAGCATCACCCAGATCAGACCCCAAGCATGTCTCCATCATTTCCATCGCCTCGTCCCGTGATATGAACCCGTGGGACAGGAGCATGCCGTCAATAGGGAGATGCAGCAAACAGGTTTTATCATCAAGTGTGACCGTCATCTCCCCAAATGGAAGGTGGAAGCTAGAAGTCTCCTTGTGCCACCTCTCCACAAAGGAACAAATCAGGCCGTGGTCAATCATGCTGTAGCTGGTATCCTGAAGGCAAGAAAGGCCGGTGTCCTGCAATTTGTCTTTCCACCACCGTGCAACCATGATAGGTTTGGTTTCTTCATCATGCATCACTTCTATCTTCTTTTCGTTGCTGATGCATTTTAAATTGCCACGCCACTGCAAATAATTAAAAACAATACCTAAACATTAATTTACACTCATGGCTTCACAAACAGATTTAACAGTACATAAACAGGCAGTTTCACAACTATCAACATCATTTTCACACCGATTAAATACCTCGCCATCAGTTGCCTTCCTGGACACGTGCACATGGTACCTCCACAGCAGGCCAATGTCGTGTGGGCCATCGGGATAGTCATCAAGTGGCTCAGGGTCCACCACCTTCTCCTTCTTCTTTCGCCTTCGCCGTGGCTCGGCATCTTCCATTTCCTCATCCATAGACTGAAGCTCCTCCTCAAGCTCCTGCTCCTCCATTTGATGCACGTCCACGTCATCTACCATATTCTCTTGCTCCGGCTGATGCTCGACATCAGCACAACGTCCTCTAGCACCCTGACGCCTCGGAGGAACAACACCTTCCTCCTCCAGCCGTTGGAGACGCTCTCTCCTACGGGAAGCATGCCCTGCCTCCCTTACGCGCTGAGTATTAGAGGTTGAACCTTCTGTAACATGCACACAACACAATTAACACAAAACAGACAGTTAAAACCAATACTGGTTGTTTCCGGAATTTATTTTCCGGATTGCAACAATCTAGTCCAGAAAACAAATTCCGGATTGATTCAGTACAGAGGAAAAAAAAACAGAACAAATTACTTGCATGCATACAGAAATCGAACTAACCTTCCATGTGATGTTTGTCAAGGATTGAAATGCGGTGCGTTTGAGCAAGATTTCACCGATTTTGGTTGGATTTTTGCAGTTCGGATTTTGGGATTAGAGGGAGAGAGAGAGAGAGTAAAAAGTGAAACTGTAAAAATGGGGGGTGAACGTCCTTTTATACTTCGAATGCGTTCGGAATATGTAATCTGAACCAAAAGTTAATTGTCCGGATTTTGTTTTCCAAAAGGCAATTTAGTAATTTTTGCAGGGCGCGTGGGAAGGACATAGGGTGGAAAAAGTAATAGTCTTATCTTTTTTGTTTTTCTATGATAGTTGTCTTTGATGATTCATCAATTTAATGCATGTATTTAGTATTTATAAATGACTATTTTACTTTTGAATTTCAAAGAAAATATATATACACACACAAAATTGTCAAACGTATAATGACTTGAATTGAGTGTATTGCAATTCTTTTATTAAAAGCTTACTGAGATGTATCTGCAAGACCTCTCTCGCCATATTATGAAGAATACTATTGATAACAGTGATTTGAGGATGATGGAAAATTTGAGGAACTTATGGAGTTTAAAGGTCTCATAAGGAGTTAAAGTGTTTCTAGGGAGGGTGACTAGAGGTTGCTTGCCTACTAAAGATAGATTGTAAACTTAAGGTGTTTCGTGTTTGATGTGTTCATTGTGAAAGATCTTTTGAGAATAACTCACATATTTTCTTTGGGTGTTTGAGAGTTAAATATGAAATGAGGCGAAACTATGAAGTTTTATTTATGACGAGATTGATACGATTGATGATTTTGTGGTGCTACTCTTTCAATTTCTTGATTCTACTTTGCAACAAAATAGTTGAATGTTATTTTTTAGGATGGTGAAAATGACATTTGGTAGTTCTGGGGTGCCAACATAATTGGGATGTCAAAGTTGTTGTGTGATGCTTTTGCACTCTAATTTTTTTAATTTTATTTTTAAAAAAATCGTTTCATGTTTGCTGTGACTCTCTCGCGTACTTGGAAGCAGATAAAAGACAAACTCAGGAACAATGTTGATATCCCCTTCGCATGTGGCAGTAAAGCTGGTGCATGATACTTTGTTCAAGGGGAAGCATGTACGCAACCAAGGAGAACAACATGAAGCAACGCAAGATGCCTCCATTACGATTTTAGGTTCGAATCACATCGTTGTTCATAAGATTTAGTGGTAAAGGCTTGGAGCGGGGGAGCTGAAGTACAACGTCGATGCATCAAATACTTCTTTATATAGAGGGTTACCACACCTCGAGAAGAACACATGCTTAAAGGAGACAATCAATTGGCTTGATAGCATGGGCTCATCACAAATGTAAATTGAATTTGACTACAAGCAAGTAGTTGACGGTATCCAAAGTAAATCCAGTGTCAAGTCTAATTTTGATGCTATAAGGAGAATAATAACGAGGACTTTTAAGACATTATTTAAAGTGCTAAAAGTAGTATGGTTATATTAAAAAATTGTGTAATTATTGCATTGATAAAATAACAATTCATATTTTCAGGACAAAATTTCTTTTAATGAAATCTTTAAACAATACCCTCAGAGCACTCGTTAACAATATCCTTTAAATTTTTGTAAAACTTCACTTGGTTCTAAACAAACAATGTTGCTTATATGTTGGTCAAATCGACATTATCGTACTTTGTTTATCAATTCATGACCATATATCATCATGTATTATGACGACAATTAAGAATGAAACAAAATGAAATATTTAATGTAATAGAGAATAGTAAGTCGTTATACAATTATTTTACACGTACATTAAATAATATGTTGTTGCTTTATGAAGTGTCATATTCATTAATTGACGGGACAAAATAATAAATTATACTCTTCTTTGATTGGGGTTTGAAAGTGAAAAAGTTATATATACTACCACACAAGTTCTCATTCACTTCTCTTCTCCGTGTACTTGTTTTTCTCTTCTTTCTTTTCTTCAGTTGGGTTTTCTTCATTCTTCTCTTTCTCTCACTACTTTCTCTCTCTCTACTTTTGCTTCATCCATAAACCAATCTTCTCATTCTCTTCCGAAACTCTGATTATTCCTTCCTTCTATCAATTTGATCGAAGGATCAATTCTCGATTATAGCTTTTGGGAATTGATCAAACTCTCTCAATCCTGATTCCTGCTATGCCCTCACTTCCCCAATGAAGTTAAAGAGAAAGCGCACTCTCGAAGTGGTTAGTTTTTCTCTTCTTCATCGATCAAATTTTCAATTTTTACCCGTTTTATTCAAATTTCTGTTTTTATTATTATTGGGGTTTATGTTTTATTGGGGGTTTGCAAGTTGTAATTGTTCTTGAATTGTGATTTTCATTGTTAATTAAGTTGTAATACAGTGATCAATTGCCAATTGGTGTGATCATGCTCTTATTCCTTCTGCTGCACGGATTCATGGAAGTTTTTCTATTATTTTCTTTTGCATTGAATGAAATTAGAGGTAATTGATTTGAGAATTAGGGAATAGAATGAAGTTTGTATGGTGTATTTCAGGGTTTAAGGTGTATTTTCTGTTGCATCATGCGCCCGCCCCCACACACATATATTTGATTCTCAAATTTAGTTTTTTTATTTTTATAATTAATGTTGTTATTTTATTATTAATTATAAGAAATAAATATATATGTATCGGTGTCATGTTTTTTACATTAACATTGTCAACATGTCGCTGTCGTGTGGTGTTTGTTTCGGAGTCTGTGCTTCTTAGGTGTTGCATTGGAGTCAGGCTTGGATATTGTTGATGCATGTTGTTATTGTAGTAGTACTTTATTTCATCTCTTGATATTGACCAAAACTCGTTGACAGTGATATTCATCATTTACTAGCGAATTAAAAATTTAAGCAGAGGTTTACTTCGAGACCTGGCACTCAACATAATGAGTTTTCTTTACGTAATCTTGCATTTCAATAATGTAGAACATCATGCATTAGTTGTATTGTCAGCTGGAAATCAGTTTCAGTTGTTTGTAGACGTTTACTAGCTTAATTCATTGTTTTATCTTCTCTTTCGTCTTTTAATTTGCATGCGATTTAAGTTAGTTGTTTGCTCTTTAATTTGACCAGTTGTGTATTTTTATGGATATCTTAATGCTACCACGTTATAAGAGATTTTAGCTGATCGATCAATCTTTGTGTGATCTGTTGCAGCCTCAAGAAATTAGATGCTTCATCAACTGTGTAGCTGCAGTTCCACTTGAGAACATACAAGAACCTTTAAAAGACTTCACATGGGAGTTTGATAAGGTGGCTTTATGATCCTTTTCTTTTTACATTAGTAATTCATATATTTTTTGGATGTGTTTGATTCACTGGTATTTCTTTTCTCTGAACAGGGAGACTTTCATCACTGGGTTGATCTTTTTAATCATTTTGATTCATTCTTTGAGAAGTATATAAAACCAAGAAAAGATCTGCAAATTGATGACAATTTTCTAGACTCAGATTCTCCTTTCCCAAGAGAAGCTGTTCTTCAAATTCTTCGTGTCATTAGAATAATTTTGGATAATTGCACAAATAAGCATTTCTACGGTTCATATGAGGTATGCCATCTTTCCTTCAATCATCTTTTTCCACCCTGGTCAGCTTAATAAGACGAGAGCTAAGAATATTTTGACGCCTTTATGTATGTGGGTGTGTTTGTCTAATATTTCCTTTTCTTTGTTTTTTGGTGACTTGGAATATTTTATGTTTCCATTAATTTTAGAGTTTAAATAAACTGTGTTTCTGTTAGGTTTGTATATTTTGCTTATTTATCCTTTTGTGATCAACATTGACACTTAAAATGGTTTCACTGAATCTGCAGCAACATCTTTCATCACTGCTTGCTTCTACTGATCCGGATGTGGTTGAGGCTACCCTAGACATTTTGGCTACTTTTTTGAAGAAAACAATTGGAAAGCACTCCATAAGAGACGCCTCTTTGAATTCAAAATTGTTTGTTCTTGCACAAGGATGGGGTGGAAAGGAAGAGGGACTCGGACTAATTGCATCAGCTGTGCCTAATGGTTGCGACCCTATTGCACATGAATTGGGCTGTGCCCTCCATTTTGAGTTTTATGCAGTAAATGAGTCAGAAAGTGACATCAAAGGGGATGAACCCCTGGTTGAAGGGTTGCAAATCATTCACTTAAGTGACGTCCACAAATGTGTGGAAACTGATCTTGGACTTTTGCACAAGTTGGTTACAGAATATAAAGTACCTTCCAGTTTAAGATTTTCTTTGTTGACAAGATTGCGGTTTGCTAGGGCTTTTGGTTCTTTCAGTTCTAGACAGCAATACACATGCATTCGCTTGTATGCTTTCACAGTTCTGATTCATGCGTGTGGGGCCGATGACCTGGTTTCGTTCTTCAATGCTGAGCCTGGATTTATCAATGAATTGGTCTCGCTACTGAGCTACGAAGATGCAGTTTTGGAAAAAATTCGGGTTTTGTGTTTGCATTCATTAACTGCTCTTTGCCAAGATCGTTCCCGTCAACCTTCAGTATTGACTGCTCTTACATCTGGAGGGCACCGAGGCATTTTATCCAGCCTGATGCAAAAATCCATCGACTCTGTTATTAGTGATACATCGAAATGGTCAGTTCATTTTGTTGAGGCTCTTTTATCTCTTGTAACTGTGTTGGTTTCGTCATCGTCAGGATGTTCTGCCATGCGTGAAGCAGGATTCATTCCCACTCTTCTACCTCTACTGAAAGATATAAATCCACAGCACTTGCATCTGGTTGAAAAAGCTGTGCGCATTTTAGAAGCTTTTATGGATTACAGTAATCCAGCTGCTGCATTGTTCAGAGATTTGGGTGGTTTAGATGATACCATCTCTCGATTGAAGATTGAAGTCTCCCATGTTGAAAATGGTGGAAAGCAGCCAGATGAAAATTCTGAGTCTAGTAGAAGTGCACATATGGTTGGAGGTTCTTCAGTTTGGCTAGATGACATGCAGCCATTGTACACTGAACCTTTAATTTCTTATCACCGGAGATTGCTGATGAAAGCTTTATTGCGTGCTATATCCCTTGGAACCTATGCCCCTGGAAATACTACTCGTATATATGGATCTGAAGAGAATGTGCTGCCTCAGTGCTTATGTATAATTTTCAGGCGAGCAAAAGATTTTGGTGGTGGAGTTTTCTCGCTTGCTGCTACTGTCCTGAGTGATTTAATACAAAAAGATCCTACTTGTTTCCCTGTTTTAGACGCAGCTGGACTTCCATCTGCCTTTTTGGATGCTATAATGGATGATGTTCTCAACTCTTCTGAAGCCATTACATGCATCCCCCAGTGTTTGGATGCTTTATGCTTAAACAGTAATGGCCTTCAGGCTGTGAAAGATAGAAATTCTTTGCGGTGTTTTGTGAAAGTGTTTACTTCCAGAACATATTTGCGTGCTCTTACAGGGGAAACACTTGCATCTTTATCCAGTGGACTAGATGAATTAATGCGCCACGCTGCTTCGTTACGTGGGCCTGGAGTGGATATGTTAGTTGAGATTTTGGAAACCATCTCAAAAATTGGTTCTGCCATAGATTCCTCATCTTTTTGTCATGATCCTTGTTCCTCAACCTCTGCTCCTATGGAAATGGATGGCGGGGACAAGAATTTGATCTTGCCTGATCGTAAGGAGTCATCAAAGCCAGATGACACTGAGCAGATTGATGAGCCATCTCCGGATGCATCAACAATGAATATTGAGTCTTTTCTTCCAGATTGTGTGAACAATGTTGCTCGTCTTCTTGAGACAGTTCTTCAGAATGCCGACACTTGTCGAATATTTGTTGAGAAAAAAGGGATTGAAACTATTCTCCAGTTGTTTACACTGCCGTTAATGCCCCCTTCTGTTTCTGTGGGGCAGAGTATCTCTGCTGCCTTCAAAAACTTTTCTCCACAGCATTATGTTTCTCTTGCCCGAGCTTTATGCTCGTTCTTAAGGGAACATCTTAAATCTACCAATGAGGTTTTAGATTCTGTTGGGGGGACTCAAATTGCTCTAGTTGAATCCGCAAAGCAGTCAAAGGTGTTGAAGTACCTCTCTAGTCTTGAAGGTATCCTGGCTCTCTCTGTGTTTTTGTTGAAAGGAACAACTGCCGTGGTCTCTGAACTAAGCACTTCTGATGCTGATGCATTAAAAGATATTGGGAGAACATACAAAGAAATAATTTGGCAAATATCTTTGTGTGATGACTCCAAGACGGACGAAAAGAAGAATAATGATCAAGAACCTGTTATTTCACAAGCACCGTCATCTACTATTTTTGAAAGAGAGAGTGACGATGACACAAATATGCAGACCGTTAGATACACAAATCCAGTTTTTGGTAGGACTGGTTCACGTTCCTTGTGGAGTGGAGGGCGTGATTTTGTTTCTGTAGTTCGTTCTGAAGAAGGTTTGCACCGCCGTACTCGGCAAGGAATAGCCCGCATGCGAGGTGGAAGGACTGCTCGTCGCTTGGAAGCTTTAAACATTGATTCCGAAGAATCTTTTTGTGAACTGGAGACTTCTTCATCCCAAGATTTGAAAAAGAAAAGCCCCGACGTTCTTGCCTTAGAAATTCTTAACAAGCTGGCTTCAACAATGCGGTCTTTCTTCACTGCTCTTGTGAAGGGATTCACTTCACCTCGTCGTCGAGCTGACTCAGGGTCACTTAGCACAGCTTCAAAGGCCCTTGGAACTGTTTTAGCTACAAACTTTCTTGAGGCCCTTAGTTTTTCTGGACATTCTACTTGTGCTGGACTTGAAACTTCACTTTCTGTAAAATGTCGATATCTTGGGAAGGTTGTGAATGATATTGCAGCTCTCACATTTGACAACAGACGTAGAAGTTGTTACACTGCCATGGTTAATAACTTTTATGTACACGGAACATTTAAAGAGCTACTGACAACATATGAAGCTACTAGTCAGTTGCTATGGACTCTTCCATACACTTATCCATCATCAGATATTGATCTGGAAAAGAAAGGAGGAGGAGCCAACATGTCCCATTACACATGGCTACTTTATACATTACAAAGCTATTGTCGCTTGCTTGAGTACTTTGTAAACTCTTCTCTACTTTTGTCCCCAACGTCAGCATCTCAGACAGAGCTTCTTGTTCAACCAGTTGCTGTTGGTCTCTCAATTGGGCTCTTTCCAGTTCCAAGAGATCCAGAAGTTTTTGTGCGCATGCTGCAATCTCAGGTTCTGGACGTAATCCTACCAATCTGGAATCATCCCATGTTCTATAGTTGTAGTCCTGGTTTCATTACATCAATTATTTCACTTGTTACACATGTATATTCTGGTGTTGGAGAAGTGAAGAGAATTCGAAATAACATTTTGGGAAGCACAAACCAACGTTTCATGCCCCCTCCACCTGATGAGGCAACCATTGCTACTATTGTTGAGATGGGTTTTTCAAGGGCAAGGGCTGAAGAAGCATTGAGGAGAGTTGAAACAAATAGTGTTGAAATGGCTATGGAGTGGCTGTTCAGTCATGCTGATGATCCTATTCAGGAGGATGATGAACTTGCACGAGCGCTTGCTCTTTCCCTAGGAAGTAGTTCTGAAACTACTAAAGTTGACAATGTTGAGAAGACTATTGATGTTCCAATTGAAGAGGGACACACGAAGAAACCTCCAGTTGATGATATACTTGCTGCATCTGTGAAGCTGTTTCAGAGTAGTGATTCAGTGGCATTTCAGCTGTCAGATTTGCTCGTAACACTTTGCAACCAGAACAAAGGTGAAGATCGTCCAAAAGTAATATCTTATCTTCTGCAGCAGCTAAAACTTTGTCCATTGGACTTTTCCACCGAAAACTTTGCATTAAGCATGTTAGCACATGTTATAACATTACTTCTGTTTGAGGATGGCAGTACAAGGGAAGTTGCAGCTCAGAATGGAATTATATCTACCATCATAGATATCTTGACAAACTTGAAAGGCAAACCTGAGATGGGGAAAGAACTACCAGTCTCTAAATGCATTAGTGCTTTACTACTTATATTGGATCAAATGCTGCAGTCAAGGCCAAAGACTGAAAATATTGAAGCAGGAATCCGAACTGGCTCCATGCCTGATTCATCTGGGGAGCATGGTTCCCTGCAATTTACTGATACAGTTGCGCAGGAAGAAAAGAAAATAGATGGTAGGGAAAAAGAACCTGGCACGGATTTTGAAAATGTATTGGGGAAACCTACTGGCTTTGCAACTATTGATGAAAGTCACAAGTTGTTGGATATTACATGTGATTTGATAAAACAACATGTCCCTGCTGTGGTCATGCAGGCTGTTCTACAGTTATGTGCTCGGTTGACAAAAACACATGCTTTGGCTATGAAGTTCCTTGAAAATGGAGGTCTGACTGCTCTTTTTAGTCTTCCAAGGAAATCATTTTTCCCTGGGTATGACACTGTTGTATCGGCTATAGTAAGGCATCTTCTTGAAGATCCTCAAACATTACAATCAGCCATGGAGTTGGAGATACGGCAAACTTTAAGTGGGAATCGCCATTCAGGGCGTGTTTCTCCCCGATCATTTTTGACTTCTTTGGCACCTGTTATATCTAGAGATCCTATTGTTTTCATGAAAGCTGCAGCTGCAGTTTGTCAATTAGAGACATCTGGGGGAAGGACAATAGTTGTGTTATCGAAGGAGAAGGAAAAGGAAAAATCTAAATCATCGAGCACTGAGGTTACAAATGAATGTCTACGAATATCTGAAAGCAAGTCACATGATGGATCGGGAAAATGTCTGAAAAGCCACAAAAAGGTTCCTGTAAATCTCACTCAAGTAATTGATCAGCTTCTTGAGATTGTGATGAAGTACCCACCAATGGAAGGCCAGGGAGATTCTAAGCGTGACTCTAATTTAATGGATATTGATGAACCTACTATGAAGGTGAAAGGAAAATCGAAGGTTGAGGAGACAGTGATATTAAAGCCCGAGTCTGAAAAGTCTGCAGAATTGGTGAAGGTGACTTTTGTCCTTAAGTTATTGAGTGACATTCTTCTAATGTATGGACACGCAGTTGGTGTCATACTCAGACGTGACTCTGAAATGTGTCAATTCCGTGGATCCAATCAACCATCTGGAAATAATGGCATTATCCATCATGTATTACATCGGTTGCTGCCGTTTTCTGTTGACGAATCTGCAGGAACTGATGATTGGAGAGGCAAGCTGTCTGAAAAGGCTTCATGGTTCCTGGTAGTTTTGTGTGGTCGGTCTGGTGAAGGTCGTAAGCGAGTGACAAATGAACTTGTTAAAGAAATGACGTCCCTTTCAAATTTTGAGAGCAATTCTTTGAAAAGCAGCTTATCCCCAGATAAAAGGCTTTTTACTTTTGTTGATCTTGTATATTCTATTTTGTCGAAAAATTCGTCATCTGGTAGCCTACCTGGTTCTGGGTATTCACCTGATATTGCTAAAAGCTTGATCGATGGTGGAATAATCAAATGTCTAACTAGCATCCTGCAGGTGGTTGATTTGGACCATCCTGATGCACCCAAATTTGCGACTCTTGTACTGAAAGGTTTAGAATGTCTTTCAAGAGCTGCTAATGCTAGTGAGCGGACCTTTAAATCTGATGGGACTGAAAAGAGAACATCGACCAGCTTGAATGAAAGACCTGATGATCAAATGGCAGCGCCTTCTGTAGTTGAAACTGAGGCCCATGATCAGAATGCGAGCAGTCAAGAAGCACTAAGAGAAACAATAGATAATGCACATCACCAAAGAACCTCTCAAAGTGTTCATCATGCTGACAATCCAAATCAGTCTGGGGAACAGGAAATGAGAGTTGAAGAAGAGGAGGTACTAGCCCAAAATCCACCAGTAGTAGGAATGGACTTTATGCGTGAAGAGCTGGGTGAAGGTGGTGTCTTGCACAACCCTGAGCAAATTGGGATGGCTTTTCATGTTGAGAATAGGGTAGATGATGACATGGGTGATGAAGATGATGGAATGGGTGATGATCGTGATGACGGTGATGAAGATGAAGATGACGATGATGATGGAGAGGATGAAGACGAGGATATAGCAGAAGGTGGTGGGGGCATGATGTCTACGGCTGATACTGATATGGATGATCATGATGACGCTGACACGGGGGATGAATACAATAATGAGATGATTGATGAAGACGACGATGATTTTCATGAGAATCGTGTCATAGAGGTGAGATGGAGGGAAGCTCTAGATGGATTGGATCACTTGCAGATACTTGGGCAACATGGAACAGCTGGTGGCCTTATAGATGTGTCTGCTGAACCCTTTGAAGGGGTTAATGTGGATGACCTTTTTCGTCTTCAGAGTTTTGAACGTCGCCGCCAGACAGGTAGGTCTTCCTTCGAGAGGCCTGCTTCTGAAATAAATGGTTTTCAACATCCTCTTTTTGTAAGGCCACCACAATCTGGCGATTTTGTCTCTATGTGGTCATCTGGTGGTAATTCTGCTTCCCGGGATTCAGAAACCCTGTCATCTGGGAATCTTGATGTGGCCCATTTCTACATGTTTGATGCACCTACTCTCCCACATGATCACACACCAAGTAATCTGTTTGGGGACCATCTTGGCAGTGTAGCACCACCACCTCTGACAGATTATTCTCTGGGTATGGGCTCATTGCACCTACCTGGAAGAAGAGTGTTAGGCAATGGTAGATGGACAGATGATGGTCAACCACAAGGAGGTGCTCAAGCGGCTGCCATTGCACAAGCAGTGGAGGGACAATTTTTAGCTCAGATGGGCACCATTGCTCCCGCAAGCAGTCCTACTATACGACAAGTACATAATTCCGAAGAACAAGAGAAGCAGTCAGATGCTCTTCCATCACACGATGATCCATCATTGAATGTTGGGGCTGACTCTACCTGTCAGCAATTTGCAGGTGAAGAGCAGGAAAATGTGACTCAGCAAATAAACCTTTCAGTTGAAGGTGCTCCTTGTGAGGAAGAGATGAATGTAGGCTCCAGTGTTCAAGATACAGGTGAAGGTCTGCAAACTAATGAGCCTATGTCTGTTCAACCACTTTCACTGGACATCATGCCAAATGGTCTTGATTGCACTGTAAATGAAATTAATGTCACTCCCAGAGATAATGTAGCAATACCCCAGGAATTCGTGAACTCATCTATTGAGTCTGGTGCTGATGTACTTACTAACAACCAAAACGTGGCAATTGCACCAATGGTTTGTAATGGAACATCAAATGTTGACAGGCAGCCTACTAATCTTGAGTTACCAGGCTCTGGTTTTGAGACTTCTAATCCTAGTGATTGCCCTGCATCATCAATATATGCTAGTGTTGATGTTGATATGGGTGGTATTGATGCTGAAGGAAATCAGTCAGAGCAGCCAATAGTTTTTGAAGACAGGAGGGATGAGTTGTTATCAACTCAGAACACAGAGGTTGCTCCAGATGATACTCAGGCTGACCAAACTAGTGCAAATAATGAAGCTTCTGGTACTAGTACGATTGACCCTACATTTTTGGAGGCTCTTCCCGAAGATCTACGTGCAGAAGTTTTGGCATCCCAACAAGCTCAATCTATTCAACCTCCCGTTTATGCACCACCTTCTGGAGAAGATATTGATCCGGAGTTTTTAGCTGCTCTTCCTCCAGAGATTCAGGCAGAGGTTTTGGCTCAACAAAGAGCTCAAAGGGTTGCTCAGCAGGCTGAAGGACAACCAGTTGACATGGATAATGCATCTATAATTGCTACTTTTCCTGCTGATTTGCGTGAAGAGGTTTAAATTTTACTTTTCCGTTATTGATTGATTTCTATTTAGTGGAAATATGACATGATTATAAGGCTTATACTTTGCTCTATACTAGGTGCTTTTAACTTCTTCTGAAGCAGTTTTGTCAGCTTTGCCGTCTACGTTGCTTGCTGAAGCTCAAATATTGAGGGACCGAGCAATGAGTCATTATCAAGCTCGCAGCCTTTTCGGGAGCAGTCACAGGCTTAGCAATAGAAGAAATGGCCTAGGATTTGTTCGGAGGACTGTGATGGATCGGGGTGTTGGTGTTACGATAGACAGGAGGTCTGCTCTAACGGATACCTTGAAGGTGAAGGAGATTGAAGGTGAGCCACTACTAAATGAAAATGCATTACAAGCTTTGATCCGGCTTCTACGTTTGGCTCAAGTAAGTTTGGTTCTTCTCATGACGATAGTCGTCGTTAACAAGCCTTTCTTGCTAGGTGTGAACATTTTCCTAATTGTTTTGGACATTGCATGCTATGTAGATTTTTATGTAATAAGATTCACAGTGTGTTATCGTACATATATATTTTATTGAAACGGGTATCTTGGTATCTTTCTGATTATAATAACTTTCTGTTTTTGTATGTCAGCCACTTGGAAAAGGCATTCTGCAGAGACTCCTTTTAAACTTATGTGCACATAGTGTAACAAGGGCCATTCTTATTTATCTTTTGCTTGATATGATTAAACCGGAAGCTGGAGGTTCTGTAAGAAAAGCAGTGACATTGAATTCCCAGAGGCTTTATGGTTGTCATTCAAATACCATATATGGCCGATCTCAGTTGTGGGATGGTAATTGTTTACGCTTATCGATGATCATAATTTTTATATGTTTATGTCAATATCATAGTTTATTCCATGGTGATCTCTCTTTTCATTTCTCATTGCAGGTCTTCCTCCCCTAGTGTTCCGCCGGGTTCTTGAGATTCTGACTTACTTGGCCACAAATCATTCTGCTGTTGCAAAAATGTTGTTTCACTTTGACCAATCAATTGCAGATTCTTCAAATTCATCTATGACACATATGAATGGGAAAGGGAAGGAAAAGGTTATTGAAGAGGGGCCTTCACCAAAATCCTCCGAAACCCTTGCCGAGGCTGTTCCCCTTGTTTTCTTTTTGAAGCTCTTGAATAAACCCTTATTTTTACGTAGCACTGCTCATCTTGAGCAGGTCATGGGTCTGATTCAAGTTGTAGTTGATACTGCTGCAGCAAAATTAGAAAGTCAATCTCATTCTGAAAAAGCAATAGTAGATACCCAAAATTTGTCTGTTGATGAAGCTGAGAAGGACCCTCCTTTAGTGGAGTTAGATTCTAATCAACTAGATAAGCATGACCATTCAAAACCATGTCATTCCAATGTGAAAAAGAATGATGATATGTACAATATCTTCTTGCAGTTGCCTCAATCTGATTTGCGGAATGTGTGCAGTCTTCTTGGTCGTGAAGGGTACTGTTTTTAGCATACTCATATTCCTCCATTCTTTTTGTTAAGTATGTTAATCATGAACAAGTGGCTTGAAAATTGTCTTAGTACTGTCTTACTCGTTAAGTTTCATTTCCCTGTCAGCATTTTTGTAACCTTTTCAGTTGTGAAATAAAAAAGTGACCAATCTTACATTTTTTAGGCTTCCGGATAAAATGTACAAGCTTGCTGGTGAAGTGCTGAATAAGTTGGCCGTCATTGTTCCCTCTCATAGGAAGTTCTTTATTTTAGAGCTTTCAGAATCATCTCATGCATTGACAGGTTCAGCTGTCAGTGAGCTTGTTACCCTACAGCAAACAAATATGCTTGGCTTGAGTGCTGGTTCTATGGCTGGTGCAGCAATTCTACGAGTGCTTCAAGCTCTAAGTTCCCTCATTTCACTTAATACTTCAGGTAGTATGGATATGAAAAGTGATGCAGATATAGATCAGCACGACGACAAAGCAATTATTTGGAATTTGAATACTGCACTCGAGCCACTGTGGCAAGAACTGAGTAACTGCATCAGTGCAGCTGAGACGCAACTTGGCCAGAGCTCTTTCTGTCCTAACATGTCAAACATAAATGTTGCTGAGAATTTGCACGGTTCCTCGACCTCACCACCTCTTCCTCCCGGGACACAGAGACTCTTGCCTTTCATTGAGGCTTTCTTTGTTTTGTGTGAAAAGCTACAATCAAACGAATCTATCATGCAGCAAGATCATATCAATGCAACTGCCAGAGAAGTCAAGGAGTCTGCTGGTTGTTCAGCTTCAATGAGTGGAAAGTTTTGTGGAGATTCACAGCGAAAGCTGGATGGTGCTGTTACATTTACAAGGTTTGCTGAGAAGCATCGCCAGCTTGCAAATGCTTTCATTAGGCAGAATCCTGGTTTGTTGGAGAAATCTCTGCCCATGATGCTTAAGGCACCACGATTGATCGACTTTGATAACAAGAGAGCCTATTTTCGCTCAAGAATCAGGCAACAACATGACCACCAATTGTCTGGGCCGCTGCGTATAAGTGTAAGGCGGGCTTACATTTTGGAGGACTCATATAATCAATTAAGGATGCGTCCTACTCAGGATCTCAAGGGCCGATTGAATGTGCAATTTCAAGGTGAAGAGGGTATTGATGCTGGTGGCCTGACCAGAGAATGGTATCAACTACTATCAAGGGTCATTTTTGACAAGGGTGCTTTACTTTTCACAACAGTGGGGAACAATGCAACTTTCCAACCAAACCCTAACTCTGTTTACCAGACTGAACACCTTTCATACTTCAAGTTTGTGGGCCGAGTGGTATGCGCTTTAACTATAAGGGTTGTTTGTATTCGGGGACAAAATAGATATTCCCCCTACTTCAAAAAATCAAAACTAGGGTAGATTTAGAAATATAATGAAAGCAACCTCTTGCGGTTATATTACATTTTGTGTTTTCAGGTTTAGTTGTTCTTTTAAAGTTGTCATTATGATCTGTTATGCAGGTGGGGAAGGCGTTGTTTGATGGACAGCTATTGGATGTTTACTTTACCCGATCTTTCTATAAACATATACTCGGTGTTAAGGTTACATACCATGACATTGAAGCGGTTGATCCTGATTACTATAAGAATTTGAAATGGATGTTGGAGGTGAGTACTGATTTACAATATTGATCACTTGTCTCTTTTCACCTTAGGCACCGTGTGCTTCCAGAACTCAGTCATTCTTAGCATTATACTATTTTATTGACCTTTCATTCTGTGCTTTAATGATTTTCTGCCATCTTAGATCTCTATTTTGAAAGGTTGTAGATTTATGTAAGTAGACAGAGGAAACATGAGAAAATAAATAAAATAAATGTTACGAATTATTGGGACTTTTACTTGGAATGAAACATATAATCTGTGTAGGAGGAGAGGTGTTTGTAAGTGGGGAGAGAGAGAGAGGGAGGAGAGGTGTTTGTGAGTGGAGAGAGAGCCAGAGAGAGAGAGAGAGAGCTAGCTTTGGAGCAGATTGACTTAAAGGGAGGGGGTGTGTGTGCGTCTGTGATGGCAACATGAGTTTGTTTCATTTGTGTATCCCGCTCTTTGTACAGCCCAAGCATATATACTTATCTTGAATTCACACGTATTATAGACATATATATCAGTACATCACAATCACTGTATTGAATGGAAATTCACACATATTATAGAATTATATCACAATCACTGCATTGAACGGAGACTCCTAAACTGTCATCCATTCTGGTATGGATACTATTATTCACCATAAGCAGTTATTTATTACTATAAGCAGTATAAGCTCTGCTTGTTACTCTCTTCACGGTGTGCTAAAAATGACCATATAATTTTATTTGTGAGGTCAGGGTGCACTTATTTTCTGCGTGTATTACTTTTTGTGTAATATTTTTTTTTTCTTCGAATGTACCAGAATGATGTGAGTGATATTCCTGACTTGACATTTAGCATGGACGCAGATGAAGAAAAACTCATACTTTATGAGAAGAATGAGGTAAGTGAACGTATTATTTTGGTCTTTCTTGTCTCTGTAAACGGAAAACTTACATCGAAAGCTTGTGAAAACCTTAATGCGATAATTTGGTTTTTTATTGTGAGGTGATTCTAATTTATTTACTCGTGATAAATTCTTATGAGTTATCCTTTTCCATCCCTCCCGGAATGATAAAATAGGTCACCGATTATGAGCTTAAACCTGGAGGAAGGAACATAAGGGTTACAGAAGAAACAAAGCATGAGTATGTTGACCTTGTTGCTGAACATCTCCTGACTAATGCCATCCGTCCACAAATCAATTCCTTTCTAGAAGGTTTTAATGAAATGGTACCACGAGAACTTATATCGATCTTTAATGACAAAGAGCTTGAGCTACTCATAAGTGGTCTCCCAGAAATTGATTGTGAGTTGGTTTCTTAATTTTTTAAATTATGTTTTAATCTTCTATGGAACAGCTGAATAATGCCATTCTCCTTGTAGTGGACGATCTGAAGGCAAACACCGAGTATACAGGCTACACTGTGGCATCAAATGTTGTTCAATGGTTTTGGGAGGTGGTCAAATCTTTCAACAAGGAAGACATGGCCAGATTACTGCAATTTGTGACAGGAACGTCAAAGGTAATTTTCTCAGAAATTTTACGTCATACTAATTTTACTTACTGTTTTATAGGCTACTAATTTTGCTCAATATTACTAATTGATAATTATTTGATTTATATTGAAATCATGTAATTATATTTGATACATATCCCTGTAATTGTATTGTATGAAGCAATGTTGTTAGAACTAGACCGGAGATCGAGCTTGTGTGATTTCCGGGTTATGGTTCAACTACGGTTGAACCAGATGACAATAATTAACTAATATATTTCAAAAGGTTTTTTTTAAAGAAAAAAAACACGGTTGAACTGCAGTCAAACCGATTTCTGAAGGACAATGAATCAACCGTCGTCGAATTAACTGGAAGACTGACCAATTTTCGATTCAACCAATTTAACCGACTGATCCGTTTTTGACAGCATTGGAATAAAGAGTGAAATAAATAGGTGAAGATTAAGTTACTCTAGACGTAACTGTTGGCCTAATAACTCTACTAAATACCTCACTAAAGGAATTGTTTTTCAACAATTAAACTGTTGATAATCGAAAAATTGTCATATAGTAAGTGTTATTTATTTTTATAAAATGTTTGTATGTTCAATTGAAGTTGTTTGATGAAGTACAAAATAGTTTTAAAATTTATGAAAAATTGTGGAATTGATCTACTCTAAGTACTTTAAGTTTTAGTTTGACGGTTGGATTGTAAAAATCCTTGCATGTAACGAGTTATTTAGCTAAATAACTATTAGAATTAGGGTTGGGCACAACTCAACCCTCACAAAATCGGCTTGTAAGGTGATGACTACCCCCACTTATAAACACAAATTCAGGCCTTATCTCATCCAATGTGGAACTCATAACGCCTCATGTCCAAGACTGGACATTTGAAGCGTAACCCGATAGCAGTGACCTGATAGCAGGTGGCCCAACGAATCTTGGATGGGCTCTACTACCATATTAGAATTAGGGTTCGGCCTAACTAACTCTTACAAAACAGACTTGTAAGGTGATGACTACCCACATTTATAAACACTTGTTCAGGTCTATCTCTTCCAATGTGGAACTCTTAATAATAACTATGCCAAGATTATATACATTAACTTTATTTTGTTCAAGAATCATCTTTTTATTTTATTTTATTGTATTTGCATTTTATATTAATGAGTAGACTTAACAATAGTGGCCATTCTTTCTTTTTACAATACCAATAACAAAAAGTCTTGTTCCATTAGTGGGATTGGCCACTTGGATTAGCAATGTTGTATCCTATTTATTTTTATTATATTGAAATGAATAAAGTAACTAACTAAAATGTCAATGAGTTCAATATCTTCTAGACAGAAGTTTTAGGTGTTTGTATTAGATAAAATGTGGGAGTTTGCTAACTTCCACGTGATTGTATTTGCATACATGCTTATTCGTCGCATTGAAAAGTTGTGCTTTTAGTCAATTTATTAACCATGGTTGAGTAAATTTAGTCTTCTCGTGCTTTGAAGTAGTTCCATTAATGATACATGCGCTCTTGTGCTGCATATATCCTTAGATGCATGAAATTTACCATTTAGTTCGCGGTAAATGGTTGTCATGTCCTATAACAACAACAAACAAGTCTTATCCCATCAAGTGGGGTTGGCTACATGGATCAAAATATGCCATAATGTTCTACCATGTCGTATACTTGAGATATTTTTTGTTTCATTAATTTTTGTTAGAACACACATCCTAGAGTTATGTTACTCGGTTTTCAGCAAAAATATGTTCTACCGTGTTGTATCTTTGAGATCTTTTTTGTTTCATTAATTTTTGTTAGAACACACATCCGAGAGTTATGCTACTCAGTTTTCGGCAAAAATAGAAGCCTCGTTGAGTATTTAATATCTTTTGGATGCACTTGGTAACAACTATGGCCTTCCTAATTTGTTTCAGGTTCCTTTGGAGGGTTTTAAAGCCTTGCAAGGCATCTCTGGTCCTCAAAGGTTTCAGATTCACAAAGCATACGGAGCTCCTGATCGACTTCCATCTGCTCATACTTGGTGAGTGATTATATTTCTATTTCTTATGGTTACTTACTACAAACTACGTTAGCACAACACATTGAATCTCAGACATCCTAATACCTTATCTTGTGCAATTGCTCTTCAGCTTCAACCAACTAGATCTTCCCGAGTATACCTCAAAGGAACAACTTCAAGACCGCTTGTTACTTGCCATCCATGAGGCTAGTGAAGGGTTTGGTTTTGGTTGACCCATATTTTATGCAATGTTTTTGTACAGCAGTTCTGCCATCGTGTCTGATGTGTCATCTAAAGGTTAGACATCCCATCCCTTTAGTTTACCAACACACACATAAGTGGCTACTATATGATAATTGGAAAAATTGTTCATAAGTTAATAAGTCGTGACTAATCGTACAAATCTATGATTTTGCTCAAATACCTTATAGATCAAATTCCTTATTAATCTTGGTCTTTTTTTTGTTTTGTTTAGAAGATAGGAAATCATCCGGGCTGTTAGGCTCTATTGGTAGCATAGCATCACAATGAGACATTCTCTGATGCAGGTGATATATTATTTTGATGCTCCAGCAGTAAAAATGGCTAGAATTTTGTTTTTCCTTGTATAATTCTGCCATGCCTGGATTTGGGAGCTTTCAAATTGACAATGGATAGCTTCCATAGTGTAGTGAGCTGTTGAAATATGTGCCAATATTAATTTATATGTAATCTATAGGGCCAAAACAGCCTGCCATAGGTCTACAATTTTCCAATAAGATTGATAATGTACATATTCTGGAGTACATAATTGAGCAGTTTGAATTGCTTTTCTCCGGAAAGAAATGGCTTCAATCATCAAAAAGGAGTTTGAAAGATGGCGTATTTAGTGCATAGAACTAGTGATGGGCATGATGTAACACGGTCACATAGTTGTTACATCTCTGCAATACAGCCGTAATGATATTCCAATAAATTGATTCATTATTTCTAATGGTCTAATAATTATCCCTTTTCGTAAGGATTAGGTTATTAACATTATTCCATTCATCATTTTGCGTTGCATGTGTTATTTATGATTTGTCAATTTGGTTTATTTCTATAAAAATACCAAATTTTTTGTTTTTGATGAATCCATGTCAACAAGGCTTGATGCAGCGAAAGCTTTTGTCCTGAAATTTTCAAGAAGTGACGGGATTTTTTTTATTTTTTTTAAGAATAAGATTAATAAAAAAAATATAGGTTACCGACTTGCTGCTAAATTAGTAATTACGCGAATTAAAGTCTAAAAACTATCTTGACAAAAAAAAACAAAAAAGTCTAAAAACAATGCAATGTTTTATAAATTTTCGGCACAAAAATGAAGTGAAAGACAACGCAATCTAGTACAAAAACTATAAAATCAATAACATGCACATAGCAACAAAAACCAGAAAAATAAGCATCAAACTTCCTTGTTGCTTTCACCTGAGATTTAGTGCTCGATATTGCCTATGGATTATGGTAATTTATGGAACTTAACATTTAGTGATTAACCTCCCTAATATCTTCAGCTCATCACTAGATCAAAAATATATTGACAATTGACAAAGTAGCCAGCAACCATAAATCAATTCAGTGTACATAGTAAATCAATTCAATTCATAATATTTGCATAAAAAATCGAACGACAATGACATGATGACGAAGAAATGGAGGCAACATAGGCAATTGAACGGCCACAACACCGAAGAGATGACACGCAGACACACAGAATGGAGGGAACGTGATGTCGATATGCCGAGCCGGAGTGAATAGAATGAAGCTGCTGAATGAGGAGTTGAACTGTGCTTCAATTTTTCAATTTGGGGAAGGTTTTGGTTTCTTTGCGGAACATATAATTCCATTGAAGAGAGAAACTGAAAATGTGTTTCCAGGTGTCCTTCGTGAAGAATTTGCGTTATTTCCTTTGCGAGATTTAGCATTTTTCTTATGTAATTAGCATCACAAACAATTTGATGACCAATATAACATGACATTTCCCCCCTCACAATTCTCGAATTATAAATCAATGAAGTATTCTGAATTTGGTGTAAAACGGTTGAATGATTTAATTTAATATTTATTATGGTTTAAAAAAAATTAATATTGATTAAACTCTTGAAGTTAACACATGTGAGAATATAAAATGTCCTGAGACTCAATTTTTTTCATATAAAAAGTTAACTCTTGCGTCTGAAGCTTTAAATATTATACTTAAATATTTATTATACTTAAATAATATTGATCTTTTTTTAGTAAAATGGTGTTAATATATTACTTATATCAAAAATTTTATTCTCATGAGCTTAGATCAGTTGGTAAGGACAATAAATAATATACGCAAGGTCCAAGGTTTAAACCCCGGCCACTACCATATATATATAGACACACACTAGGCTAATACTCGTGTTGTCGCACGAGTTTGTTATAGATATCATTGTTATGTAAAGTATTAGAAAAATATGAAGTTGATAATATATTTGATTAGTTAAAAAAAATATAATATAAGTTTTACAACAACAACCAAGTTTTATCGTACTAAATAGGATCGACTACATAGATCAAATTACGCCATAACGGTTGATAACATATGATTTAACTTAAATAATTGAAATTCCAATATAAACAACAGAAAACATGTTTTTCATTGGACAGTTAGGATTAACATTTGCCATTGTTGACGGTTATACATGGATCAAGATCCCCTCCATCTTTTCCATAACCAAAGTTTTAGAAATATAAATGTAATTATGTGACATTTGATGGATGAAATTATTTCATATATTTGTTGTTCACGTACTTGTAATCTATAATTATATCAATTTTGCATTGTAAAAAAGACCTTGCAGCTTACATATAGTTAAGGGTGACATTTTACATTGACAACTAAATGAATTTGTGTATCATACAAAAAGTTGTTTTACCTACAATAGCATTCATGATTTAAATAATTTTTTAGTCCCTTATCTTTATTATATTGATTTCTTATTTAAAAAAGGATGCAAATATGTAATTTAATTTGATTAATTTGTACTACTTTAGTTCTTTTCATACAACAAAGACTAGAAAATGTTGACCGCAGCAAGTGAACATCTCCTTATTTCCACTTTATCAATTTTCCTGTAAATCAAAATTTAAGATCATTAGAATTTCTTCAAATTCTTCACCTCAAATTAGACACCGCAACTAAATGGGCCGGGCCGTACGGGCGGGCCTGAAAGCCCGCAAAAAATGAAGGGCCTGGGCCGAAAAATTGCAGCCCGAATCATTTCAGGGCTTTTTAGCCCGGCCCGACAAAGCCCGAAACCTGGTAGGGCTAGCCCGTCCGGGCCGCGGGCAGCCCGAAAGCCCGCAAAAAAAATTGAAGTGTGTGATTTTTTTTTTTACACTGGACTGGACTCTTGGATGTTGTGACTTTGTTGGGAGTGACTTTTTGGATCATTAAAACTTTTATGTTATTCCAGATAATTAGTATTTTGAATTTAGAATCTTAGTCATTCTGGATATTTGTTGACTTTTGTTCCATAATTGTTATTCTCTTGAATCAATCTTAATTTATCTTTTGTTCACTATTTGTGTATATTTAAGTAATTCTGTTTCCTTAAAGAATGGGAAGGAAAAAAAAACATATACGGGCCAGGGCTGGCCCATTAGTCCGGTATATTTATGTTGTTCTATATGTTCAGTACTTAAAAGAATGGAAAAGGAAAAAAAAATACAGGCCAGGGCTGGCCCGTTAGCCCGTATAGGGCCGGGCTTGGGCCCTATTCTTCGAGCCCATATTTAAACCGGGCTTTTCAGCCCGGCCCTTAAAAGCCCGTCGGCCATTCGGGCCGGGCCTAAACGGGCCGGTCCGCAACTAACCATTTTTCCCATCTGAACTAACATGCCAAATTCACGAGGTTCCTCATCAAATTTCTTTATGAAATCGTTGAACAATGGTGCAAAAGGCAGATCTCACATAAATTTGTGTGGATCTCGTGCTTCAAAACCACAAATTCGCATGAAAAATGACTAATGTGGTACTAATTAAAAAAAAGTTCAAGACAAAAAAGTGTTTAAACCTTTTATTTACATCATAGATTGACCTCAAACTTTTTAGATATTATAAGATGACAAAGTACTTTTCTCCATTTTGCACTTATTAAAAACATCAATCAAACGGTCCCCGTGAACTTAACTCAGTTGGTAGGAAAATTGCATAATGTATGCAGGGACAGTGGTTCAAACCCCTGACATCTTACTTCTCTATATTTAAAATGTGTGAGCTTCATCCACAAGACTACTTAAAAAAAAAACATCAATCAAACACATTTATGGTGATATTTTTATACAATATTAATTACTTTTGTTTAGAGAGACAATATTAATTATTTTTCTTTAGTTATAACTCTAATTAATAATTAACAAGAACATCCTAAGAAAAAAAATACATTTCCCGCAAAAAAAATAAAACCATCTTCATGTAGGTCCCACAAATTGTTCATCTTCAAAATATACATTTCTAAAAAAATTCCAGATTTCAAAATCAGTGAACGCGTACGGGTTTCACTTCTTCTCTCGGCGACGGCGACGGCGACGACGACGGCGACCAGCAGAGAGACTTTGAAAGTTCTCTCTTCTCACTCTCCAGTTCTGTCCCGCGGCTCATCTGAGTTCATTACTTCATTACCACTCTCTTACTCTCTCAATTCTCACTCACTCTAAGGTAAGTCAATATATTCTCCAATTTTTTGTTTCTTTGGGTTTCAAAATTGGGAATTGCAATTTTGTTAATTAGAATTGTTATAAAGTTTTGAATTTGGGAACTTTAGAAACTGTTTTCATGTAATTGGATGGATATAGCTACTTTCAATTTGGGAATTTTTGAAACAATTATGAATGAGGTATTATATTTTTGTTTATCAAGCTTTTATGTTGTTTAAGATTTCATAAGTGCTTTCTCTTTCATTTTGAATGTTATATTATATGCATTGTTTATCGTTTATTTAATTTGTATTCACATAGAATAATTGTCTGTGTTGAATCTTATGTACTTTAAACAGCCCTGCATTTGGTGGGTTCATTCAAATTGATTCGAGCGATGGGGGGCAAAAACAAGAAAAGGAAGAGAGAAGACCGACCCACCATTCACCCCAACAACAAGTATTCGGAGAATCCGCCTGACTTTGTCCATTTGGCTTCTTTGTACCCATCCTTCCACCCTTTTGTGCAATACTCGCATAATGGGTACCCCACAATCGATTGGACCGACTTCAACGCCACGCGTGAACTCACCCGTGTCTTGCTCCACCATGACCATTCTCTCAACTGGTGGATTCCTGATGGGCAACTCTGTCCAACTGTACCCAACAGGTCTAATTACATTCACTGGCTTCAAGATCTTCTCTTATCAAACATCATTCCAAATACGATTTCAAGTGGAGGTAAGGTCAGAGGATTTGATATAGGAACTGGAGCTAATTGCATTTATCCACTTCTTGGTGCATCTCTTTTGGGATGGAGTTTTGTTGGATCAGGTATGTATGTTGTTTTTATGGTTGCTGCGAAAATAAAATAAAACAAAAAAATAGATTTTTTTGAAATTTGCATAATTGGATGCAGATGTAACTGATGTTGCAATTGAATGGGCGGAGAGTAATGTTAATAGTAATCCCCATATTTCTGAGTTGATTGAAATTAGGAGGGTTCAAAGCAATGCAACTACTTCCTGTGTGGAAGGTTTGCATGACAAAGAGTCAATCCTTAGTGACAAGATAGATTTGTGCAACACGGAGGTAGAGCCTTTGCCAATATTACCTCTTGATTTGAATTCACGTGAGAATAAGAATTATCATGGACCTCCCATACTTGTTGGTGTAGTCAAGGATGATGAGAAGTTTGATTTTTGTATGTGTAATCCGCCATTTTTTGAAAGCTTGGAGGAGGGTGGACTTAATCCCAAAACTTCTTGCGGTGGCACTTCTGAAGAAATGGTTTGCCCTGGCGGTGAGAAAGCCTTCATTACACGTATTATTGAAGATAGTACTCAACTGAAGCAACGTTTTAGGTATTACTTTTTTTATATGGATAGACTTCCTGTTTCATATGTTTAAGTGTTGATATTTACTTGTAATAAATTTGTGCTCATATATTTCGATGCGTTCATAGGTGGTTCACTTCAATGATAGGTAGAAAATCAAATCTCAAGTACCTTACATCAAAACTTTGGGAAGTTGGAGTCACTGTAGTAAAGACAACTGAATTTGTCCAGGGCAGGACATCCCGATGGGGGCTTGCTTGGTCTTTCCTGCCTCTTGTACAGAAGAAGTCATCAATTTCTTTGCCAAACAATAATACCATGTCCTTCATGCTTGAGGTTTAATATATTTTACAGTATCTAGCAACTGTATTGTTTACGTCGACACATAATTCAGTTCTTAAAAATTTGCTCTTATCCCACATCATTGAAAATGGATGTATAGTTCCTAGCACGTTATATGTCATACTAAGATATCGGCCCTTGATAGAATTGTTGAGAACATAATCTATATTTTTTTCATACTAAGGCTTAAGGTGATATCAGGATTCATGATGACTAAAAACCTTTAATTTTGAATGATGCTAGCAACACACTCTTTCCAAAACCCTATCATGATGCCACTATACAAATTTACTTTTGCAGGGTCTTCAACGCCAACATAGTGCCATTAATGTGTTGGAAGGGGTCAAGTCTTACTTTTCTTTACATGGCTTATCCTGCAGAATGAACACCTCCTCTTTCACTGTGGATGTAAGACTAGTTTATCAGATTCTGATGTAAGTTCATTGTAATGGCTGTTAAGCATAATTGCAATTTTATAGGTTATGGCAACAAAAGATGGCTGTGATTCAATCTTGAATGAACTACCCATTATCAATGAATCGATTGATTATCAACCTACAGAGAAGACATCTAATGGACCAAGTTGTGATAGATCAAGCCTCCGTATATCGGTATGCGTGCACTCTTTGCCAGCTTGAATAATAATTTTGATTGGCAGATTCACGTTGACCTTACTGTTTTTTTTCCATCCTACAGGTTTTTCAGCAAATCCCTGGGACACTGTTGGTGAAAGGTTCAGTACAAGATAGGAATAGCTCGTTATCAGGTTTTTTCTCCAAACTGCTTATCCTAATTGTCTTTTTCATAATTTTAGTCTACACTCTAGAAATAGCTTTAGAGGAATATGTTATCTCTCCGTGTTTGCAGAGATGTCCTTCCTGGCTAAGTGAAATCATTTGTTGAATATTAGCACAGAATCAATCAGATTTTGTGCTGTTTGACTTATTATAACTGGTTGTAAATACTAATTAATTGTAATTAGCTGTATTAGAATTAGAATTTAAAGGGAGAATAAGTAGCATTTATAGACAGAATAATTTGTTTTATTTTCTGGCTAGACTAGCACTCTGCCTACAGTCACTTGTATTCTATAAATACCTCCTATGTACTGTTTTACATATCAATGAAATATAGAGCATATTTCCATATGGTATCAGTGGCAGCAAGAAATCCATAGGGTTTATTTTGCTTCCGTATTTTATTTATCCATCCCACATAATGTCTGATTCCATGTCTCATAGTGAGTCCCAGCATTCACCCAAACATTCTTCACCCAAACCTGTCAAGACATACCATGAAAACCACCATGTTCAGATCACAACAATTCGGCTGAACGATGCTAATTACTTTCGTCGATCACAGTCTGTTCGGTTGTATCTCAGGGGGAGAGGAAAGATTGGCTACATCACTGGCGACAAGAAACAAC
>Ga0315914_1000399_pt1 | contig 52392 bp, 19 predicted proteins | sample MpolenodulesMG_FD_203920 | JGI IMG/M metagenome (GOLD analysis project Ga0315914, IMG submission 203920) | Medicago polymorpha root nodule microbial communities from Los Angeles, California, United States - elongated nodules | ecosystem: Host-associated > Plants > Roots > Nodule | place: USA...
TATATATCCAAAAATGCAAAAAAAATAGATTAGAGATTTTGTGGTGATCCAACGTCACTACAAAAGTCCACACGCTTTTATTTTTATTGCTCCGTTAGTTTAATTTTAATTTATTATTCCAAAACAACAAAAACATTCAAATAACAAAAATCACAAAAATATTTTCATGATAAACCTTGATTTTCAATCAAGAGATCCCATTTTTATTTTATTTTCTTAATCAAATTTTAATCAATTTAATTATATCTTGAGTCTATTTTCTTTCAAATTAAAAAGTAGAAACCAACTCTTATTTGCCATTTGCCTTTTTATTTTAAAACCTTTTTCACAAAAACTAATAAAAAACACAAAACCAATCAAACATCAATTTCTACCCCGAACTACGAGGTTTTGATCCCTCACGGGTACGTAGGCAAAAAGACACTCGTCCTTCCATATGAATAAAAAAAATGTAAATAAAAATCTTCCCCTTTTCTTTTAATTAATCACTACTTCTTTAAATTCCATTTTTAAAACAAGCGAGTTTATACCACAAAAGTTAAAATAAAATCAAGAGGTTCTCGTAGAGTACTACGAATATTTAGGGTGCTAATACCTTCCTTAAATATAACCAACCCCCGAACCCTTAATCTCTAAAAATGTGGTATTTGAACCTTTTTCCACTTTCTTTTAAAAAAATTGATAGTTCCGTCGTGAAATAAAAAGTGAGTCAAAGCTAACCAAATAGCTATGACCTCCAAAAAATAACGCGACATCAAGATACTTGATGTCCAAGTTAGAGATACTTGAGGCCCAAGATAATATCATTGTATAAATACACATTAGAGCATAATGAAACACTCATGAGAATGAATTCTATTATGGTATAAGAAAGCTTCGGTACTGATTTATAATCCTAGTATCGGTCCCCCCTAATCCTAATTTCTCAATCGAAGCTCTTTTCTCTTAACCCTTCTATTTCTTTGTTTACGATTTTCGGTTACAATTCTTTTTCTTATATATTATCCCCTTATTGTTTCTCTCTCCAAACAATTTTGAATCATCATGTCTGAAGTTACATCACCCGAAACCACCATCACCACCACCACCAATCACCCATCATTTCTCCCTTGCCAACTAACCCTACCAATGCATTACAAGATCATAACCGGAAAATGGCCATGAAAAACGAATATGATGCTCTTATTGAAAATAAGACGTAGGATTTAGTACCACGTCCAGCTAATGCTAATATCATTCGTAGTTTGTGGATTTTCAGGCATAAGAAAAAATCAGATGGTTCCTTTGAAAGATACAAAGCTCGCCTAGTCGGAAATGGTTCTAATCAACAAACTGGTGTCGATTGTGGAGACACTTTTAGTCCGGTGGTAAAACCAGCAACTATACAAACAGTCCTCAGTGTCGCTATTTCAAAATCATGGTGTCTACATCAATTGGATGTCAAGAATGCATTCTTACATAGTAACATTAATGAAACTGTTTATATGCATCAACCTCCTAGCTTTTGTGATCCTCACCATCCTGATTATGTCTGTCTTCTAAAGAAGTCACTATATGGCCTTAAACAAGCCCCTCGTGCATGGTACCAACGCTTCACTAAATTTGTTGCGACATTGGGCTTCTCACATAGTGCATGTGACCATTTTTTGTTCATCTATCACAATGGAAATGACATAGCATACATTCTCTTATATGTTGATGACATCATCGTTACTGCTTCATCCGATACTCTTCATCAGTACATCATGTCTCACCTTAGTTGTGAATTTGCTATGAAAGATTTAGGCCCTATCAGTTATTTTATGGGTATCTCAGTTACTAGACATTCAAGTGCTCTCTTTCTCGCTCAACATAAATATGTCGAAGAGATAACTGAGAGAGCTTCCATGTCATCTTGCAAACCAGTCTCTACCCCCGTAGACACTAAAGCAAACTCAGTGGCCTCTTAGGTAACCCCTATCATAATTCATCCGAATATCAGAGTCTTGCAGGTGCATTGCAATATTTAACTTTCACACGACCTAATATCGCATATGCTGTCCAACAAGCGTGTCTATTTATGCATGATCCTCGCACGCAACATATGACTGCCTTGAAGCAAATTATTAGGTACATTAAGGGTACCATTCACCATGGACTACACCTATCTCATTCCCCAGTTGATACCCTCATCACTTATACAGATGCTAATTGGGGAGGGTGCCCAGATACGCGAAGATCTATATCTGGATATTGTGTATACCTTGGAAATAATTTGATCTCTTGGTTTGCAAAACGACAATCAATTTTATCCCGCTCTAGTGCTGAAGCAGAGTATCGAGGTGTTGCTAATGTTGTTGCTGAATCTTGATGGCTTCGAAACTTATTATTAGAACTCATGTGTCCGATCATCAAAGTTAGTCTTGTCTACTGTGACAACGTTAGTGATGTTTACTTGTCAGGTAATCCTATCCAACATCAACGCACAAAACATATTGAAATGGATATCCATTTTGTGCGTGAAAAGGTTGCTAAACGTCAAGTACGTGTTCTACATGTCTCATCTCGCTATCAAATAGCTGGCATTTTTACCAAGGGCCTTCCGCTGTAATTATTTGATGATTTCAGAGATAGTCTCAACATCCGTCAACCTCCCGTTTCGACTACGGGGCGTATTAGAATATAAAATATTCATTGTATAAATTATTAATATATTGTATATTAGTTAGAGATAATTGATGCAGAAGTTAGATATACTTGATGCCCAAGTTAGAGATACTTGAGGTCCAAGACAATATCATTGTATAAATACACATTAGAGCATAATGAAACACTCACGAGAATGAATTTTATTGATTTTCATTTAAAATTGTGGTATCGATTTGTTCTCATTCGGTTTTGCATTAAGATAAGATTGCAATTATGTAGTACCAAACCTACAAAATGAGATAGTACATCAACCTGCAGAAATAATTTAACTACTAATGTTTAATAAACAAGGAAGCATACCAAGTGAGAGGGATTGTTTATGTTAATAATCCAATTAAGAATTATTAGCATTAAAATAGAAAGTCATGTGAACAATGTGGGGTTTGTCAAGTGAGAATAACTTGCACTCATTAGGAGGATATGAAGAAACTTGGGATTAAATTCTAGTGGAGTTACCCACATAAGAAAATTGAGTACTAAGAGATAAAATCGTGTTCGAGAATAGTCAAATATGTGAAATTATTAGGGGTAAAACAGTCTTCTGAAGATATCTCTTAAACGCTTGGGCATGTATCTACCAGACGTATATATTAGAGATAAAAACAGAATTTTGGGGGTCCAGCAGATATTGAGGGATCTAAGAAGAAATCCTCTACTTCTATCATGATGCCCAACAAACAAGCAACTAAAATGCCCAATTGTGGAATTGAAGGAAGTGTCGGGTCGAGTCCGAACCAAACCCATTTCCAAGAAATTAATTAATTAGTTTAAAATGACGAAAACATCCCTTGAATACCGTTTCTTTATTCTCTTTCTTACTTACCAGGCTGTCTGAATCGTAACGGCTAGTTACACGGGACTTTAAAATTCTTAGAACAATCTAATCTTGTCATTACAACAACAACACTGTGTTACTGTAACGCTCTTCTCTTGTTATCAAAATATAATGTCAGAAAACCGATTCTTGCCGATAATTGAAGAAGAGGAAATAGAAATTGATGATGATTTCTACGAGAAGATCGAAGCACCTAAGTTCGTCGACCTCACTAAACCTGATAAACGCCGTCCTGATGATGACCGTCACTGGTTCTGCGCACGCTTTGGTAATTTTTATTTTATTTTTCATCTATGAAACATTGACACAGACACCGGACACAATAGTGACATGTCTCCGTGTCAAACATAGACTTATGTCTGACATTGGATATGTCTTCCATCAAAAGTGTCGGTGTAGTGTTGTAGATGTTTTCATTTTGAAATCGCATTTCTTTAGCTACACTTTAAACCTTGTTGTTGATAATTGGTACTTAATTCTCAGGGTGTGACCAAAAGCATGAGGAAGAGTTTGATTCTGAAGCAATTTACAAGAATTTTGTTCTTCGGGTATGTTCTAGACTTATAGATTTATTGATTTTGGTCGTAAAAAGGATTTATTAGTAATGTGTAATGTGTAAGTATTTCTCAAATTTGCGTTGGATTTTCAGGTTATGGCAGCTAGAAGTCCCAATGTTCGGCTTAGAAAAGCGTTGAATCGAAGAGATAGAGAAGCGAGGTAGCCAACTATTGAAACTCTTGTTTTGTGAAAAGATTTTTCATACTATTTATTAGTATAGTAGGTAGAATTGCGGTTTTGAAAATGGTTTTCAAATGCAATATGGGTCATGTCCGGATAAACAGCTTAAATAAGCTCTTATAGCTTAAGTGCTTGTCATATAAGTGCTTAGGTATAAGCTATTTTTATAATAGAAGATAAGATAAAGTCGAATTGGTTTTGGTTAAGTTATAAGCTGTTTGCATAAGTCATTATGAAGAGCTTATGACCATGTCATAAGCTGTTTCTGTAAGCTCTCACAAAACATGATCACAGGTGCTTAGGCAGGTTCATCAGGTCAAATAAGTCAATTAAAACCTGCCTCTAGTCATAGGTTTTTAGTGTCTATGTAACCTCAACACATATTTGACCGCGACTCTCCACAGTATCAAGAATCCTGATGTGATTGGACTTAAAATCTTGTGTAGTAGAGCTTTTCAAGTGACACGGTTTGTCAATGTTGTTGTTTTTCAGTTCAAATTTGAAGTGCCCCAATACAGCTCCTGCAAAGCCAAGAATGTCAAGAATGGCCTTCCTTTCCTCCTTGTCGCACAAGGTAACTGAGAATAAGGTGAAAATTGTCAAACCTCTTTCAAAGATTGCTGCAACCCCAAAAGCCAAGGTGAAGCAATCACCCTCCGTGAGTAAGGCTTTGACCACTCCAAGGAATCAAAAGAAGGTTTCTAATTTGGAACAGTTTAGAAGTGTTCAGAACAAGAAATCATTGACTGTTGCTGTGTCAAAGCCTAAGAGCAGGGTAGTGGCCAAGGCATTGGTTTTTAACTCACCAAAGAAGGTGGCTGGGACGAAGAGTTCTGTGGAATTGAAAACATCCATGAAAGCATTGTGTTCTGCAATGAAGAAGCTTGAATTTAATGGAGTGAAGAAGAATGGAGAAGGATGTAACGACTCATTGCCAGTGGCTTCCTGTAGAAAGGTTCAATTTAAGGGACGAGAGGTTAAAAGCCGTGTGTTTGATTCATTGTATTCTAGTAATCGAAACGAACCAGAAAATAACACTCTTAAAAGTCTAAAAGAGAAGAAAGCGAAAGCTATGGAGAAACGCCATGTTCCCGTGCCACATGAAAGTGACTCTAGTGAGATGGAGATGGAAGAAAAATCAAGGAGTGACTCTCTAGAAAGAGGAGAGAGTTCAGTTCTAACTTTGTCAGAAGCTTCTAGAGATGATATTACCTCACTGTCAAGTTCTAAAGAAGAAGAGAAGAGCTCAGTTCTAACTCTGTCACAAGCTTCTGGAGATGATGTTACCTCACTGTCAAGTTCAAACGAAGAAGAGAAGAGTTCAGTTCTAACTCTGTCAGAAGTTTCTAGAGATGATATTACCTCACTGTCAAGTTCGAATGGCGAAGAGAAGAAAACTATTGAAGAGAGTGAAAATGAAGAAAAAAGGGTCACAGTCTCTCACAAGGGAAGAATTCCTGAAGCCACAAAGAGAAAGGCTGTAGGAAGTTCAATGTCTTCTGATGATAAAGAAAATGAAATTCAACTTAATGAGAATGATGACAAGGAAAACTCTTCAGCGCCTTGTGAGAATATGTAAGTAATTTGATTTGTCTCAAAGTATGTTTTATTCCGGCTCTTTTGTGTTTCTTAAACCACAAGTAATCATTAAAAAATTTGTAGCAGCAGAGATGTGAGCACCATCAATGACGGTTCCAAAAAGAACATTCTTGGAAGCAAGCAGGAGGACGGAAAAACACATAAGGTTTGACCTAGTTTAGAATCTCACTGATGTTGTTTTAACTTCCCACCTACTTCATTGATAATCTTTATGACCTTGAAACAGAAATCTACATCGACAACAACTGGTTCTCAAGTTGTAAAATACAGAAAATTAAAGCCCACAAATCCTAAGCCGTTTAAGTTCAGAACTGATGTAAGTAAGGGCTTCTGTTCGGCTTTTTTAGTTTAGAAGTAAGTTGCAATAATCTAGCCGTTTATGATATATTGTATGCCGCAGGAAAGGGGAATTCTCAAAGAAGCAAAGCTGGAGAAAAAAATCACATCACCCTTGAAAGAAATCAATGCTAAAGATGGCAATGCAATAAAGAAACATAAGAATGTAAGCGATTAAGTTTCATTGTGAACCTCAATCAACCTTTCATTATTTGTTTTTGTATATCTAAAATTCGCTTTTTCTTTTTTCTTCCTTCAGAAGAATGAAACTTGTACAGCACAAAGTGATCAAGACAACTATAGCAGTTGCAGCGAGAATTCCAACCGAACAACTCAACAAAATCAAACTGTAAGTTAGTGCACATAAGGTCCTGCTTATTGCTAAGCACCTGAATTACTGCTTGCTTAATGTGTGTTTTTTAAAGACAGTGGCTGAAACTTCCTCAAAATTTTGTGTAGGGAAACATTCATAGTGACAACAACTACAACAGCAAAGTGCAACTTAAATTATCTGCTAAAATACCTAACAGAAATCCTGGTTCTAAACTTCATAAACATATTGATTTGGATGAAAATTTCAAAAGAAAATCCAAAATGATGCAACGTAATGTTGTGATGCCAAGGTTGGAAATTTAAGAACAAAGCTTCATTTTTTCAATCTATTATGATATGGTCTTTGGAATTGGAAATTTACTAATAAAAGTGTATCTTGCAGTGTTTTGTCAAAGAAGAAAGAAAAAGTAGTTCTTGCAACGGCTTGTAAACTAGGTGCCATTACTGAAAAGCGTTCAGACACTGTAAAACCAAAGGAAATAACAAAGCCACGTAAAATTGATGCATCTTGTTCACAAGGAAGGAGAACTTTGACTGTCCCAAAGGAACCAAAGTTTCATAGTCTCCATGTGCCTAAGAGCTGCACCACCAGGAAACCAACTTAGATATGAATGTAGTGGTGAACGGAGGGTGTTGTTCAATATGATCATTGAATTTTGTTGAGTGGTTTTCGTAAATTGAAGAAAACGATGTGTTTGTTGTTGTAACCTCTAGATAGATGACTTTTTTTTATACTGCTATTCTGTATTAGCTTCATTCATATACGATGTTTGTAATGATAATAACAAGTTCTGTAATTGTGCAAAAAAACAAAAACATTTAATATGGTTGCCTTCTATTTCAATCAAAGAGTAATTTTTTAAGGTTAGTTGATTTCAATACAATCATTAAAACTCAAATGTATTAATGATCCAAACCACCATCACAAAGCTGGGGGATCACAAGCATTGAAATTCTTGTGTATTGATGAAGGCAACTTTAGCAATCGTTGAACTTTGTTGAGTGCGGTTTTGGTAAATTGAAGAAAATGATGTGTTTGTTGTAACCTGCGAGATAGATGACTTTTTTTTTTTAATACTGCTATTAGCTTCAGTTTTGAGTTGTGTAATGATGTGTCAGATTGATGATTCATATACAAGTTTGTAATTGTGCAAAAAAAACATGTAATTTGGCTGCCTATACATCAAAGAGTAATGTTTTACGCTTAGTCTATTTCAACACAATTAAAGCTTGAAGTCATGAATGACCCAAACCACCAGCAAAAAGCTGGGATCACAAGCATTAAACTTCTTGTGCATTTCTGTTGTGACAGTGATGAAGGCAACTTTTGCAAAACATGGGCATCACAATTTATTTCCTTGCAGACATAAGGATGGATCTGATTAGTCTCCAACCAACTGCACCTTTTTTACTTGGTTGTCCAGTCACTTTAGTCCCCTTTATTCTTGATTTTGTTTTTCAATTTCTCATTTGCTGCCACAAGTTCAGCAGCTATGCCTGGTTCATTGGCGGAATGACCTGCATCTGAAACCACCTGTATTTCATAGTATGGTTCAGTAACTTAACCAAGTTTTGCTCAAGATTAACTGGAAACTTTCTTCTTGAAAAGAATAAACAACAAAACCATCATTTGCCATTTAATTAAAAGTAGCACATTTCACTGTAGAACGACTTAAAAATCTGTCTGGAAACTTCAAAGATAATTTAACATAGCATGCAGAAAAATATCGTGAATTTAAGCGAGACTAATGACCAAAAGCAACACTCTCTTCTTACCCGAAAATCTGCTTCTGGCCAAGCTTTATGAAGATCCCAGGCTGACATCATAGGACAGCAAACATCATACCTTCCCTATAAAGTCAAGCATGAAGATCATAAGAGTTTGCATTTTGATGGAATAGGATGGATCAAAAGTGATTTACCTGCACGATTGTGGTGTTGATATGCCTTATTTTATCAACTCCGTCTAACAAGAATGAATCAGATGAAAAGAATCCCTTGTTGACGAAATAGTGGTTTTCAATCCTTGCAAATGCCTGATAGAAAAAATATCTATCATTTGACATCACTCATAAGTCATCATGCAAGTTAAAGAATCTCGATTATAAATTTTGAAGGGAAAGAATTGTAGACTTAATATTTTTAAAAAGGAAGAGAAGAGAAACTCCTATTCTTCCACTTATATGGCGGCTTTGTTTGACAACGCCGATAAACTAACTTATATATCTTATGTGACTGACTTATAAGCTTGTTTGACCAAAATAGAGGAGTTTATTAATGATCTTATCTCAGTAGCTAATGGTTATTTTGGGAAGCTAATTTAAATATCATTTCAGCTTATTACTGAATTATGTTTTCTATCCCTTTTACAATTTGACTTGGGGTTCTGAACAATTAAGCATTAAGATGTAGAAAGAAGTGCAACGCATATGCCTTAAGGGTACAAATCCTGGTTTGTCAATTTATTTTGCTCATTTTAGAGAAGAATAATCTGCAGTTGTCACCACTGCTATTTAGTGTCAACCTAGAGAGATCCTAGAATATTAACTATTTCTTTATAGGGGATAAAAGGTTTTCCGCAAAGACGGCATAATTCAAGACCACATAAAAAAATCACTGTGTACTGCATTTATATGCACTAGAAATCTGTAATATCCATGCCTTAAAATTGTTTTTATCACGCAAAAGAAAATTGTAATATTATTAATTTATATGAATTGCATTCGAACTGCAAACTTTTACAGGCAACACCATACCATTCCCAAGACTGCATATCGGGAAATCGATAGAAATTAGAAATAGAGAGGGGCTTTATGACAGAATTTTAAGAATGATCAGCCAAAATCCATGTAATTCCTAATTTGATAAACTTACCAATGAAAAGTAGTCATCGTCTCCTCTTTTGACCATATCTTCATTTGGAAGAAGATGAGCAGTCATCATTTCCCATTTGGTCCATGCTCTAGCGGCAGCATACTAAGAACGAAGATATAGGTAAGTAATCAACAGAAATATTTTGGCAGGATTTAGAAACTGGAAACAAAAAAAGAAAAATTCAGGACCAGTCCTTTTTACATTTTTAACAAAGAGATTGACCCCTGAATCCCCATCCCCTCAATTAAAAAGAAAAAAATTCATCATGTAAAAATTAAAATGGCAGTAAACTTGTCAATATACACAAGAAAAGCACCCTGATAATCCAGTCAGGTACATTAACAATTTCATATAAAAGCTTGCTATTCGTCAAATCAGATACGAAGACCTATTGGTATTGGTAACTGGTAAGGATAAACTTTTAAACTCGTTCAATTATCTTCAACTATATGTATGATGTTCCTAGAAGTGTTCACGCCAATAGATGTGAGTAATAAATAGCCTTGACACCAAAATAACATTAAAAAAAAAAAAAAGCATTATGACTGTCGGGGGAAAATGAAGAAGGATAGCTCAGAAACCAGACAAAGAGTCACCTGAGTTTTGATATCATCAGAGTTTAATCTCTTCTTATAAGCATCAATGAAACATCCTCTCTCCTTTTCTGGAATAAGATCTCTGAATGGCTCCCAAGCTGAAATGAGAAAAATGCACAAACTATTAACCATTTAAAGTCATGATCTTTTTTAAGATGTAGAAAAGCCATGGATCACAATCAAATCAATTATGTGATTATGCAAAGCTACAATAAAAATACCAAACTAACAACAAAAAAGAATAAAATCAGTTAAGTTATCATAAACAGTGCTTTTTTCTCACATTCCTCATGAAAATAATTTTAGTTCTCACATGCAAAGAAACAGATATAACCTAAAGCTCCAGGCTTATTCTATGTATCAAACAAGTCAAAAATAAACATTTTAAAAGGAAGGCTTATTATGCATGACAATTACTCAAACTTAATTCACTAAACAAACAAATAAAAAATAGTTTAATACCATCAGGGTATATTGCAGCAGCACCACCCTCATAAAACCAATCAATCTCTTTCTTCCTTAAAAGGAAAATTCCCCTGAGGACGATGCCAGTAACCTTGTAACAAAATAATAAAATATATTAAAAGGCGAAAAACATAACATGGAGAAAACTCCTTAATTACAGATTACACATCTTCAATGATACTAATACAACAACAACAGCATATTAAAAGTTAGACACGTGTTTTATATAATGTAAAAGAAGGCAATGAAAATTAAAACATGTTACACACCTTGTCTGGGTGAGATTGGCTGTATGCAAGAGCAAGTGTGCTTCCCCATGATCCACCAAATACCTGTATATTATATTATATTATATTATATTAATCATAAAATCATATACCATTACATAAGAATCTTAAAATGTATGTATGGTGATAAACAACCAGAGGTGAAAGATGACCTGCCATTCTGGAATCTGCAAATGTTCTCTTAATTTTTCAATGTCATAAATAAGGTCCCATGTGGTGTTATGCTCTAAGCAAGCATGGGGTGTGCTTTTCCCCGCACCTCTCTGGTAAAGAGAAAATTAGTAATTCCCAGGAGCTGGAGTCACAGTTATTACACACCACTCTAGAGTTTTGAAACTAACCTGATCAAAAAGTATGATTCGGTAAAATTCAGGATCGAAAAATCTCCTATTGCTTGGGGAAGTTCCCCCTCCAGGGCCTCCATGTAGGAATACAACAGGCTGCCAGGAAAGTGTTATTAAAATTATGAATCAATATTTTTTAGTATATAGAATAAAATGCATAAAATCTAGGGATAAGCGGCCCGAGTAATCCAAGCTAGAGTTCGGTAGGAAGATAAGTAAATTCTGCCCAAAGATTGTTCCAGATGAGATTGTTCTGGCCCAGAATATTTCGGTTTTTCAAATTGGCTCCCATAAAAACATGAGCCACCACAGATGAACTACATATATCAATTCCAATAAAATGGTCAACATAATTTATCATCTTGAATTCTACATGAAGCTTAATGGAACAATTCAACATTACAGTTCATTCACAGCATCAATAAACAATCCACATATAACCATTATATAACAGTGCCTCACATTCCAGTCTTCATCAATCAATATATACACACATAAGCCTACTCCATAGATAAAAATCAAGAAAAGTTTAAAACTTTGTTATTAAAAACTTCAAATGGTTTATAGCCAATTTAGTCTCTGAAATTGTAGGCGTCGGGCAATTCAATCCTTAACATAAATGAAATTTCAAAATGACCCCCCAACGCGTCTATTAATAATTTGAGAAAAATTAATTAACTGAATGCAATCACATGGCTAGTCCCGGTATATGTGGGGACACCAGACACATCTTTGATCAGAAGTGTCGGTGCTGCATAACGGATAATATTGAATTTTAGGTATTTTCAACACTAAATTGACAATTAAATTGACTCTACAAACATACAAGTACTCACATGGCCAGTTGGATTTCCAGATTGCTCCCAGTAGATAGTGTGAAGATCTGAAACCTTCAAAAAACCAGTGGTATAGGGTTCAATATCTGGGTACAAATTTGTGTTAACTGGTGAAATTTCATCCTTCTGTGAAGCCATCAAGGAAGTAGTAGGAGGTAGTGAGTGAATTTGATTATGATGATGATGAATGTTTTGCACACCAAAAACCAAGTTCTTTCTCACTGCATATAGAAATAAAATAATCAGAAGAAAGAGATTAGATGAATGAATCCAAACAAAGCCTTAGAGAGGAGGAAGTTACCTGAAGAAGAAGTGGTTTGGTGAGAGAATTGTAGTAGTTGTTGTGAAGTTGAAACTGAATATGTCCTGTAAGTTGTTGAGAATGGAAGTGTACCCAAACCAAAACCCAACTTCATTCTTTGTTATTAACGTTTTTTCTATTGCATATTGCATTTTAGTTTTGGGTTTGTTAGTGCCAACGTAAATTTCACATGTTTCTACCGTCCTTCTTTGTAAATTTTTAATTTTTTTATCATACCTCTTTGTTCTTTTGTTCTTTCAATTTTCAAATGTTTCTACCGTCTTCTTTGTAAATTTTTATTTTTTATTATACGATCATTGGGTACTTATTAGGTACCCAACAAGGAGAATCTTTTTCGGGGTCTTATAAGACCCAGAGTCTTATTTAAGATTTTCACTTTTAAGCGGGACTCGCACTCTTTTAATATTAAAAAATTGAAATATAATGATATAAAGTCATTGATAGTGGGTCTCATTTAAAAACTTTGTTTCAGATTTAGGTTGGAGTGATTGAGTGCTTATTAGGTACTAGTATTAAAAAATTATAAATGAGTAATGTGTACACATGAGACCCATTTAAGAACCCAAAAATGGATGTCTCCATTGTGGATGCTCTTGAGTGCATGTTTTGATTTCAAATTTCCAACTAAAATTGATTTTGAATAAATTAATCATGTAAAATTGATTCTAATTAAAAGTGAGTTAGTCGTTAATATTTGGATTAATTCAAGCAGACATAAATTAACTATAGATTTGTGTGTAAAAAAAATAACAAAAAAAAAAAGATTTGTGCCTAAAATCAATTGTAAAGAAAAAACTATAAAATTTATAACTTTAAAGTAAAATCAATTCTAACGCAAAATCAATTCTAATCAAAAGCAATCAAATACATTAGAAGATTCAGTTATCGATTCAATTATTGATGAGAACAATTATCAATTAGATTTTATTTATCTCCAATTGAATTTTAGCGGATCTCTAGATTACTATAGTCTTTTCTTTTTTTTTTAAATTAGCAAAATTTATTAAGTCTATCTAAAGGTTAAAACCAAGAACTTGATCCCTTAATGTCTACGTAGGTTTATTATATTTTCTTCTTAATGTCTACATAGGTTTATTATATTTTCTTTGTTGTTTCATTTGGTATTGTTACATGTGAATTGTTTATCTTTCCATTTTTTCTGGTAGATAGACGATATGACAATTGTTGAAAATTCACACAAAAAAATGAAGAAGATGTGGTTCAAACCTGATTGCAGCGTTCAAACCTGGTTTTCACAATTTTTATAGTTATGATGTAAATTTTAATTTAAAATGATTAGATGTTAAGGGTTGATTTGTTCTGAAATAATGTCCAACCAAAGAGTATTCAAATGTTATTTAATTTTAAAGTTGTTTTTATATAATGATATAGATGTTTCGAAGCATACATTTGGTATTCTAAATGATAAATAAATAATTTGATATGAAAGTAAGGGACCAAATGAAACACAATTTTGATATCATAGGTAAGATATCAAGTTAAAACTTAATGGATGAAAATACACATTTGGGGAAGGAGACCTCGTTAATGGTGACCAGTCAAGTTGTTTGACGAAGGTTAATCATCAGCAAAATGGGTGCATACTTCGCACCAATAATGTAGATGCTAAAAAAAAAATCAGAAGACCACCTTGTTAGATCTTCTTTCATCTCCATAATGTCAAAATCATACCAAGAGATTGGAGTTTGGTATTTGATGATTGCGTGTAGATGACCGACAGATTCACGAAAATAGAAATAATCCAGATTTTTCATATTGTTTTGGCATAGGAATTTACTGAGTAGACAATTTTGTAAAATCAAAAGAAAGACTGTTATCTTCAACAAAATCGGGCCAATAATGCAGTAGCAAAGATATGCTTCATCCCCAAAACCAATGGAGTCGAAAAAGTCTTCAACAGTAATAATGCCAAGATCAAGCCATTTGTTTGCGAGGTAGAGAAGAATACATAACTAAATTGCGTTTTTTGCTTCAAAGTTTCTTCTAATTGCCATATTTTAAAAGATTCACAACATTTGTCAACAACTACCATGAAAAAGTTAAAGGAAACAAATATCATCTTTTGAAAACTAAAATGTCTAGAAGTTTAACATATTTCAGGTTCTAAATCATGATACTCCTTCCATTAACTTTTTCATGTTACTTGTTGATGATTTTCAAGTCTTTCCAGTTAGAAGGAACTTTGAGTCAGAAGAACGCAATTTAGTTAATTATGTATTGTTCTCTAACTCGTGAATGGATTGAACTTAGCATTATTGTTGTTGAAGGCTTTTTCGACTCCATTGGTGTTGGGGATGAAGCATATTTTTGTCGCTGCATTTTCTGACCCAATTTTGTTGAAGATTGGTATTTCTTTTGATTCTCAAAATTTGTTTATTCAGTTGTTTCCTATGCCAAACAATATGAAAAATTGTTTCTATTTTGGTGAATTTGCTGGTCATCTACACGCAGTCATCAAAGGCTAAACTCCAATCTCTTTGGTGTGATTTTGACATTATGGAGATGAAAGAAGATCTAAAAAGACTGCATATAAACACTAAAGTGTATCTATGCCCACTCCATCCGAGTATTGTTACATGTATGCAATCCTTCCTATAAAACTACCATTTGGTAAAAACTCATACACAAGCTAACTAGTATCTTCACCTATGATACTACAACATAGCAGTGGCCAAAAATATGCTCCATCCTTGGTGAAGGATCCATAAATTTTTAATTGTGGGGGCTAAGATTTTATATAATAAATATTTATACAAAATTTGTAGCGATTTGGAAGTGATAAAATAATAACATCATTATTGTTGAGAAAAATACTTGACATTATAAACACTTCACTATTATATTTAAAAAAAAGTATTGTAAAATTTTGCTCATTTTCAACATTATCAAAAATATCTCCCTCTATATGTATATGAAAAAATCGGTCAAAATTTCATCTCAAATGCATTTGAACATTTGATTATGTAAAATTCAACAGAGAAACTCGTTCAAAATTTCATCTCAAATGCATTTGCACATTTGAATATGTAAAATTCATGAGAGAAACTCTTCTTATGGTATAAATTTCCAATTCATGGGAGCAATTTATTATTTTAAGATGGGGCGATAATTAAAATATCAAACACTTCAACACATATAACATAAACATTAGTGGGGCAGTTACCCCCAATATCATGAGTGGATCCGTGAATGTCCAACCCCAAAACCAATGGAGTCGGAAAAAGTAATAATGCCAAGATCAAGCCATTCGTTCGCAAGTTAGAGAAGAATACAATACTAAATTGAGTGCTTCTAATTTATAGTTTCTTCTAATTGACAATTTAAAAAGATTCACAAGAGTTATCAACAACTAACATGAAAAGTTAAAGAAAGTAGTATCATATTTTAAAACCTGAAATCTCTAGAAGTTTCACATGTTTCAGGTTCCAAATGATGATATTGCTTCCCTTAATTGATGACTCTTGTGAATTTTATAAACCGTCGATTAGAAGGAACTTTGAATCAAGAACCTAAGATAGTCGCGTATTCTTCTCTAACTCTTTAATGGACTGACCTTGCCATTATTGCTATTGATGACTTTTCCGACTCCATTGGTTTTGGGATGGAGCATATTTTTGCCACTGCATGGCCTGATATTGTTGAAGATAACGGTTTTTGACATTATGGAAGTCGGGAAATCAATAGAAATTAGAAATAGAGAAGGGCGTTATGACGGAGTTTTAAGAATGATCAGCCACAACTTTTTATCAGCTAAAGTCCATGTAATTCCTCATTTGATAAAATCTCTGAATGATTTTTTTGAAGGAGCACTTTTTATCAGCGACAACAACTTATTAACCACTTAAAGTCATGATTTTTTTAATAAGTAGAAACTAGAAAAACCATATGGATCACAATCAAATCAATTATGAGATTATGCAAATCTACAATAAAAATACCAAACTAACAACAAAAAAGAATAAAATCAGTTAAGTTATCATAATCAATGCTTGTTTCTCACATTCCTTATGAAAATAATTTTAGTTCTCACATGCAAAGAAAGAAACAGATATAACCTAAAGAAGAAGAAGTGGTTTGGGAGAGAGAATGGTAGTTTTGAGATGAAAATTAGGGAGAAAGTTGAAACTGAATATGTAGTAGTAGTGGTTGTTAGTTTTTTTTTTTTTTGACAGATAGTAGTTGCTGTTATTAACGTTTCCTATATTGGTTTTCGGTTTTGGGTTTGTTACTGCCTACGTAAATTTCACATGATTGTACGGTCTTCTTTTTAATTTTTTATTTTTTTTTATCATACACTCTGTCTTTTCTTCTTTGAATTTTCAAATGTTTTTCTTGTTACACTAAATTGTACTTATGATCATCCAACTTTCATAATCTAGTGATTTTAGCCCCTCAACTTTTAGAATAACACTTTTGATTCTTCAATTTTAGTCTCTTTAGTAAAAATGATGTCTCAATTGATTTTGACTAGGTCAATGTTGGTGTTGGAGGCCAAAATTGTTGGTTTGTGTAAATTGAAAGGCCAAAAGTATAATTTAGCCAAATAATAAAATACACATGTCATACTACTACGTAACTCGCAAACAAAATCTAAGAAATAAGGCTCGCTGTTTTTTTTCTTCTTTTTTTCGAATTATTAGAGTACATGTTGAAATATAAATAAAAATGAAAATTGAAACAAGCATTATTAGAGGTTGCATTTAGTTAAGTTATGAACAACCATTATTAGAGGTTGCCTCAATATGAAATCCATATGAGAATTGAAACAAGACAAAGGAAATAATCTACTAAATTTGCGAATAATGGCTCCAAATTCATCTTCATCCATAGCCATATGACTGATACCATCAATCACCAACTTTGAATTTAGCTCAGAAATTACATAATCTGAGTTGAGTTCCTGCTCACAAGATAACCATCATAAGATCATATGCTTCTCAACTTCTCTATGAAATTTCTTTTTTTATTTATCTTATCTAAATACTTTAATTGGAGGGACACTCTTATTTGACCATTGACAAAGTTTATGGTCCTTGTAGAATGTTACGAAGGAAGTTGGTTTATTCACATGTGACATGTCTTATTAGGTAGGAGTGTTTGTGTGCGAACCATTTCATTTATTATTCTTTGGTATGTTCAAAAAATTCTTCATCCATTTGATATTTTGTATTGAAAAACTTATAGAGCATTTAAGAAATCGTTGATGGCTTTTTTCAAGGCGATGAGACCAAGGGCAAAAATCTCCTTAGTATTGATCATGTTAATAGTTTGCTTGATGAACTCAAGATGTTGCAGTAAGAGCTTGCTCAATGGAAAAGACACAAGAAAATTTTACCATACTAAGGGATGATAAAGATAAACTTCCACAAGATCGTGTCTAATGCCAAATAAGACTACTATATATATATATAGGACTAAAGTCTAACATGCAATACATGGACTTTCCACAAGGTCACATCTTAGTGTTACTCTTGTCCATTTGTTACATGAGGAGTTCTGATGAGATTCGATACATTATTGTTGGTATGATCACACTAAAAAACTAGCGTGTTTACTACGATGGATCTCCTCCTAAAAAGTACTTGTGCGGCACCTTATACATATATATTTCCTCGTATTTACTACTAACTATTTATTACCCTTTCACTCCATCACTTTTTGTGTTGCTTAGCTTATATCACAGAGGAAAAATTGTGCATTGCAGCTGATAGAAAACTTTTGTTGCAACATGTTTAACCATCTATGGTAACAATAACTTTTGATGGAGCACATGGTTCTGCCTCTTCCAGCATTTGAACCAACATTCTCATTGATGGTCTTGAAGATGGAGCTTTTGCCGTGCACAACGTCGCAATTCTCAACACCTTAATGGCATCTTCTTTGAACTGCTTTGCAATGGTAGAATCTACTAATTCAAGTGCACTTTCTTTGCTCCTAATGTTGCTACATACCCAACTTACAATATCCTTATTCTCTCCAAACTCTGGCTCCACAGGCCTCTTCCCTGTTACCAACTCCATCAGTACTACTCCAAAGCTGTACACATCACTCTTTTCTGTCACCTTACAAGTGTAGGCATACTCTGTCATAATAAAATATTAACATGGTTAATAGAAAGAATACTTATAGAGATAGGATCTGTTTGGATTAACTTTGAATTTATCCACCGACGTAAATACTTGTGAGACTATTTCAGAGAGACAGGTTATGAAATATCCATAAATTGTTTTCATCTTCTTTTCATAAATTCTCCGGGATAGCTTATGAAAACAATTTACGGCTTATATGAAAATAATTTGACTTTATTTTATCTTTGTTATAGAAACAACTTATACATAAGCACTTATATGATAAGTGTTTATGCTATAAACATTTAATTAAGGTGTTTATCTTATGAACTAATGCTTACCAGGAGCCATGTAGCCAAGTGTTCCAGCAATGACATGAGTCCAATTTCCACCTCCTTGCACAATCTTAGCAAGTCCAAAATCAGCAATCCTTGGCTTCCATTCCTCATCAAGCAATATGTTACTTGATTTAACATCCCTATGCATAACAGGTCTATCACAACCATGATGCAAGTACTCCAATCCTCTAGCTGAACCCAGTGCAATATCATACCTAACCTCCCACACCATCTGAGTCTTGTTACATGTATGCAACCTATCCCACAAACTACCATTTGGTAAAAACTCATACACAAGCAAACTACTATCTTCACTTGTGATACTACAATATAGCTTCACCACATTCACATGCCTTATAGAGCTAAGAGCTGCCACCTCAGCATCAAACTCGGGTGAATTCGAACTCTTTTTTAGCATTGCTGAACTGCTTTTGTAATGATCACTTCTTGGATTTGAAGTCCATATGTGTTTGACTGCGAATACTTCGCCACTTTTAAGCTCAACTTTGTAAACATTCCCTGAACCTCCTTTTCCGATCACATTCTCAGCTTTGATTCCATCAATAATTTCATTCTCATTGATGTTTAGCACATGGTATTGCTTGAAATTCCAAGAATTAGTCTTAAGAACTTGCTTCTCAAACTTGTTATTCAGCTTTAGTCTCATGATGATGAGAAATGCTAATGAAACAAGCAGAATCATTAAACCAGCAATGAAAAAGAATACAAGGTTTCGAACTCGCCTCGAGCTACCAGATTCCAATGAACATGGATGGAAATTCTTCAAAATCTGGCTGCATAAACCAGGGTTTCCCATGAAACCGTCTTTAAAAGCTGAAATAGCAAGTGAGTCTGGTATGGAACCAAAAAACTGGTTGTTTGATAAATCTAGAAGGCTGAGTTTTAGAGATGACAAACTTGATGGAATATTACTAGAAAACTTGTTTGAAGACAAGTTCAATGAATTAAGGGTAGGCAAAGAACCAATACTAGGCGGAATTACACCAGAAATAGAATTTTCAGCAAGGTTTATTTCAGTAAGAGAAACACAAGATCCAATAGAATCAGGTAGAATACCAGAAAGATTGTTGTTATTCAAAGTAAGACTAGTTAGTTTCTTCAATTTACCTATAGTTTCCGGTATGCGACCGGAAAATCTATTTGAACTTAACTGAATTGAAACCAAAGAACTAGCTTCTGAGATTTCCATTGGTAACTCACCTGAGAATTGATTATCAGATAAAAACAGTTGAGCTAGAGATTTAGCTTTTCCAATATCAGATGAAATTGAACCTTCAAATTGGTTCCTTCCAAGATCAAAAAGTTCCAAATTTGGTAGCCCCCATATACCTCTAGGAACAGTACCAGAAAGTGAATTCTTAGTTAATCTGAAACGTACCAAAGCTGTGCAATTTGCATAGCTTTCTGGTATGCTTCCTGTGAAACTGTTATTCAACAGGGCAATATCAGTAATTTGATTGTTCTTGCACATGTCAGGTGGTATAGGACCAAAAAGTGAATTATCTGAAACATCTATGAATAGCATTCCTACCCAAGAACCAAGCTTTTGTGGAAGAAAACCAGTGAACTTGTTATCATAAAGAGAAAGTTCTGTAAGATTCTTAAAATCTCCAAACTCTTGTGGAATTTCTCCTGAGAATTTGTTCTGAAAAAGCTGAAGAGATTGAAGATTTTTCAATGACTTTAGCTCAGAAAGATCACCTTCAAGATGATTATTAGAAGCATCAAATTGAACAAGATTGGTAAGGTTACCAAATCCAAATGGAAATTTTCCACTCAAATAGTTATCATATATCTCAAGTTGCCTTAGATTCTTAAGCTTTCCAATATCATGTGGAATTTCACCTGATAAATTGTTGTCAGAAAGCTCAAGATGCTGAAGTTGAGTGAGATTTCCAATACCAACTGGAATTTCACCAAAGATGCTGCAATTGGTTAGGTAAAGCCAATACAATTTTTCAAGCTTAAGAATCTCCAAAGGGAAAGAGCTTTTTTCAAATATATTATCACCAAGGCTTAAAAATGTTAGACTTGTAAGATTTTCCAATGATTTCCATGGAAATTTGCCAGAAACTCCACTTAAATTTAGATTCAAATATTCCAACTTACTCAAAGATGAAAATTCAGGTACTGTTCCATTGAATGAATTTCCACCTAAATCCAAGTACTTCAAGTTTGTGCAATTCTTCAACTCCTCATTGATGCTTCCATGCAAAAAGTTAGATTCTAAAGAGATTTTCTCAAGTGATTTCAGCTTGCAAAAAGAATCAAAAGGAAGAGTTCCTACAAGATTCTTGTTAGCAAGGTTGATTTGTGTAACAAAACCTTCGGAATTACATGAAACTCCGGTGAAGTTGCAAGGAGAATTTGATGTGTTCCATGAAGTGAAAATGTTTGGAAGAGAAGTTTGTATTGAGGACTTGAAGTTCATAAGATATTGAAGCTCATTTGAATGTGAGAGTGTAATGAAACAGAGGAAAAACAGAGTGGTGAGAAAAATGGGTGGTGATGGGTGACGGAAAAGAGCTCCGGTGAACATGACGGCGGTGAAGGGTGGTTGAGTTGTTTGATGAGTAGGATAAGAAGAGTGAGGAAAGTGGGTGGAAAGCGGTAGAAGTGGGTTGGTTTTGAGTTGAAATTTAAGGTTTGGTTTCAGACACAGAAAAGTATATAGTATTAGACTATTAGTAACATGCATGCAGAAAAAAAGCTAGACACGCAAACATGAATGGAGTGTCGGAGTCAAATGCTTCAAACATGATTGGACGGTGCTTCATTGCTTTCAGCTATTCATTCATGTGCTGATTGCTAGTCACGAGTTAAATAGGCCAAATTCTTTTCTAATAATAATTGAAAAATTCGGTGTTCCAATCCAGACTCATAAATTATGATTATGGAGACAGTTTATAAATATGATTTTTTATTTGTCAAACAACTTACTGGTTAGAAATTTACCTCGATCTTCGATGAATAAGTGCGGTGTTTAGGGTTCGAGCTTTGACCAATGTATATATTATGCAATGTTATTTGAGCTAAGTTTACGGGAACACATGAATTCTAAATTGTTTTAAAAAAAATGACTAGAATGAAAAAAAATTAAGATAAACTATGGTAACTACAATTTTTTTTTTAACAAACTAAAATGAGATTATATTAAAAACATCAACGTCCCAATATGCATAAGGTGTGCAAAAAAGAAACATCCGAAAAGATAGACAGTCACTAGTGTCAATATAATGGAGGCACCATCGAAAAACAAAAACAAAAACAATTACACATGGACACCCAAATAAAGGAGCGATGTTTCCACCCATCAAAAAAACTATAATTAATCGATGTCTGCTTAGATTTCAGCCACAAAAAGGAGTTTAGTTTCACCTGTTCAATGAGAACTAATGAATGGTAACTACAATACAATTTTGTCCCCAGAATAAACTCAAATTTTATTATTGTTTTCACTTATCTGGATTTTTTTTTATTGATTTGTGCTTGTAAAAGTGTACTCGTGCATGGGCATGATTAGTTTATGTATGGGTAATGAGACTAATTGGTTGTTGAGAGAATCAATATATATTGAGTGGATTTGTATGATCCTTCCACTGCTATATTATTTTATTAGATAATAAAGTAATGGTAAAATATATACCAGAAGGCAACAAATATGAACTATGGAGTAAAATCATTGTAAAGTAACTTTAAAGAAAGAACCATTAGCAAAGTATTCAGTCAAAGGGTTTCAAGTTGGATACAAAGACTGAAAGACTTGATTTGGAATGATGAGCCAATTGTATGTACCAGAATGGTCTTTTATTTGCGAATTTTCTATGTACCCCATTAACATTAACCATAGAGGGCAGTATAAGACAAGATTCAATGTGTCTCAATTTCAGCTTTGGGGGCTTGGACCGTAAAAGTTGACTTTGTTGCCCCCTAACCTTTACCTGCTACTGAACTTTTGGGTCCATTATTGGATCCATCATTAATTCATCCATTACTCCTTTAAAACCGACATTATTTTATAGAGGATTTGATTACAGTAGTACTACTATTTTCTTTTGAAAGTTCTTCAAGGTAATTAAATTTTACTAATAAAAATTACCTATGCTGAAATTTTGTTTATATTTAAGACTGACGTGTTTATTTTATGGAAGACTGACTTGTTAATATGTATTTCATTAGGTCTTTATATTTTTAAAACAAACATTAGGTCTTTATATTATAAGTTAAATATATCAGTTATCTGATGAATTTTTAAATGTGATTTTTTTCTATATATAATATTAGGTCAAATACTCATTTATCCAATAAATTTAAAATGTGAATTTTTTCTAATAATATTAACATGTACTTCCTTTGGTCTTTATGTTATAGGTCAAATACATCCGTTACCCAATAAATTTAAGAAAAATGTTAACATGTGTTCTTAAGTCATTGTTTAAACAACCAATTTGGGGTTGGCCTAGTGGTTGGATTTGGATCTTGAAGTTTGTTTCTCTCAATGTTTCAGGTTCGATTCTCTCTGATGTCAATTATGGTGGGTAAGTCCATACAAATCTAAAGCTTTCGCTTTAAATAGGGCCCCCTGCAAATGGGCAGTGGGATTGGTCCCTCATATTAGCCGGTTGTTGGACCGGATACAAAGCTTAAAAAAACATTGTTTAAACATCAAAAAACAGTAAATTTTATATTGGAGATTGCGTAGTTATGATTTTTATACGTGTTTGACTTGTATTTCAAGATAAAATTTATTTTTATAAGTTCTTTAAAGAATACCCTTGGAACACATGCTAGCCTAACCCTAAATTTAAAATGTGAATTTTTTCTTATAAAATAATAGAATTCTAATGAAAATCTTAACTTATGCTCCAAAATCAACTTTTGTTATCATGGTCTGCAAAGTGTTCTAGAATATTTGATTACAAAATTTCCATGCTCGGGTTAGATGAACGTTACTATTGAAGAAGAAAATGCAGAACAATGAAGGATGCGTTTATCTAATATAAACTATTCATTGACTAATTAACGAAGTAATGATGTCACCTATTCTTCCTATAGTCAATATGCTCCACTTTGGACCATGTGCTTGAATACACTAACAAGCAACTATAGCACACGTTAATTCATTTTTGAATGGTAGAATACTAGATATACCAATACCAACGGGCCACGTAAAGGCATACTACAACTGAATGACTTAGTGATATATCAAGTGTGTGTTTGATTTGATAAAAAATAATAGACATGACAATTTCAGTTGTACATTGTTTAATTTGTAAAGCCGTTTCAGAGCAAGACAAATTAGAGGCAAGAAATAAGATAAAAAAAACTAAAATCCATCATTTACAAAACTACAATTCAACTTTTTGCCTCACACATATGTTGTCTAAAGTACAAAAATAGTCTTTTATCCACCAAAAGTTATTCAATAACATAAAAGTTTGTCATATATTATTTTGTTTTGTGTTGTGTTGTTCTATTTTATGTTGTTTTGTACTATCAAACGCATCTAAATGGTTAATTAAACTACAACAACGATGTTTTGGTACCACCACCACTATTTTCAAGATGTATTTCTCTACGTATCCACCGATGTGTCTAACATCATCGCCACAATATCATGCTCCTACACTCTTATCTTCTTTAGATAAAACCTTCCACACTAGTTTTGTAAAATTCACTCTGACCGTCATCCTTCGATTAACAAACATATCCCAACCGGCAACATAGTCATGTGCCCCACCTCTAGGGCAACTACTTGGAGTGTTTTACCCATTCATCTTGCCGCCATAGCTTATGTAACAAGTAAAAAAAAGTTGCTCTTTACCACACACATAGTGGAATTTTAGGCATGGGTACACAAATGGTCAAAATCAAAGCTAACACAGTGGAACAAGGTGGAAAAATACTTCATTCAATTGCCCTTGAGAGTGGGGTATTTAATTACACCATGTGTTTACCCTTCTTTATCATAAAATCAGAGCTTGTCCGCCTTACATATCACTCTTTATGTTCACGAAACTAGCTTAGGTCCTTTATTAGCTGATGATATTAACTCCCTTTTGTTACATTATAGCAGCAATTGAATACTAACTAATATTACATACATTCTGTCAAAAAATTACTAGATTAAATACATGATAATAGGTCCAACTCCTTGGTAGTATTATTGTTATTTATAAATGGTCTACTAATTTAACTTTCAGGTGGTCAAGAATCACTGATATTATAAATTGATGATGGAGCTTAGTTTTGCTTTGCTACTGCAAGGGTTCATAGTCATATTGAGAGATGTTTTTGGTTTCAAGATATGTGGCTTTTTGGACTTGGTAATATACCAGCTGTATAGGAAAGTAAGCATGAAATGACCAGGGACGATGTCTTAAATTAAATGCAAAAAACACTGTAAAGACCTTTTGTTAAGGGGTTGGCACTTGCTGCTCCAGATACAGTTGCCAACTTGATAAGAAAATGCAATGAATTCTACTCATACGACTACGATGTTACAGCCGATTGCTACAAAGCAACTACGATGTTACAGCCCGATGTTGCGATGGCAAATATTTTGTGGCAAGGATTCGACCAACCCATGGCTATCTTCCGGTTCTTTATGAAAGAAATCACTTGAGCCAAACTATTTGATTGAAAAGAAACTAAATCTTGCCTTCAGAAACTAAGAATACAGTTAAATTCATGAAGTTATAACTAAATATTGATAACATCAAATTCTACATTTTAAGTTAATAATTGTTTGACCATAGTAACTCTGAATAGTTGAGAAATATTACAATTATCAGAATCAGAAGCAAATGGGAAAATAGAAAAACTTTCTCATTATCGGCATTTTGTACAAGTGTGTTAACTATGACATTTACTATATATCAAAGGCAAGACGAGAATCCCCTCTACAATTTCTTTGGGTAAAGTATACAAAAACAAAACCCTTCTTGCTAATTACAAGGCGAAGGGGATGGGCGGAGGCTGAACAAGTGGCATCTTTGACATGGTCCCATTGTTAGTCAGCATACTTGGCGCCATACTGTCCTCCACGACAACAGGGTTCACTTGCATGACTCTCTCGGGTATGACTTTATCACCATCAACTTTAGCCAGCACCTCAAAATGCAACCTCACAGTCTCAGGCTTAGTCCTCCATTCAGGGAAACCCTCGAAACTAATCCCATCTCCTTCCTTCAACTTCTTCTCAGCCTGAAAGCCTATCTTTACAAAAGTCTGAGCAGAAACATCAGCCTTCAACAACCTGAAGGAACCCTTTTCGTTAGCCTTAGGACCCAGCACAGACGATAACAATCTCTCAAAACCCAACAAATTTGCATTTGATCCATTAAGGGAGGCAAGAGGCCACAACGCGGTAAACTGCGTTGGAGTAAGAAGAGTCGGGGCTTCCTCCTGGAGATCAACGGTAGACAGGGAAGTGTCAACTAATTTGGCTTTTGATTGAGACGATAACTCCACAAGACCAGGTGCAAGACGCTTAAGCTTCAACCTGTTATTGGAAGAGGTTGATGCAGAGGAAGGGGCTTCAAGTGAAGTAGGACCAACAATCCGGAGTGAAAGAAGGGGAGCATCTTGGCCACGAGAAGCATGGCGGAGATGCTCAGCCAATGTGAGAAGCCCAGCAGCAAAATCATTCTGCGACCGGTTTAATGGCAGAGGTAAAGTAAGAGGATGGCGAAGACTCACTGATCTTGCACCTTTCACAGTAACCACTGCACCATCAGCCAAAACCACTTTCTTCAACACCCCAGCATCCACATCATGCTGCAAATACCAAATCAAAATCAAGTCAATTTCATATTATCCACATTCAACTACACCATCTTACTCTATAAACTACACACCCTTCAATATTCACAATTTCACCAAAGCAAATTTCTTTAATAAATTCCAAATCATATATTTAGGGAATGTAATCAAGTGTCACATAAAGTAATATATAATAACAGCATAACCTTTACCAAATCATTTACTTTTGTAAACATAACAGATATTATGATTATGGACGGCCAATATATCCTTAAGGGCACAAATGCCCTCCAGAGAGGCTTAGGCACCCTCCAGAAGGGGCTCCTAAACTCAGGCGCATCTCCAAGGGCGCCGCCTCAACAGGCTTCTAGAAGTATCTAGAGCACTGTAAAATGACTTAAGGCCCAGGTTGCTTGGGGCTTAAGTCACGAGAAAACAAGCCCACGAAGGGCTATAAATATCCCTCTTGAGGGCATTCTCAAATCATCACATAAACGGTCTAAACCTAGTTTCTAATATTGTACTCAAGTACAGATTATAATCATGATTACACCACCTAGATTAATCCTCCAGATAACCATAATGTGTGCAATTAAAATTAAATATTTAGTCAAATAAGGTTTAAAAAACTATTAAAAAACAGAAATTTGGTTCTCAAATCGTTAATTAAATAGCTTAACTTTAATTAAAAACAAAAGAATAGTGAATTAAGAGAAGATTAGCGAAAAGCACTTACAGGGAGAGAGAGTCTCATATCCTTAGCATCCTGAACCCAAATCTCCATGGGTCCAGCAAGCTGAAACGGAGCCAAAACGGGTAACCCATTTCCGTGAACCCGTTTTTCCACCAACCCATTTTCCTCTTCAACCCTAAAAATGGGAAGATCAACATAATCCCAACGATTCGTATCTTCAAGAAGCTTAAATGGAACGACTTTATCATCAATTTCAACGTCGAATTGATATTCTACCGAATGCCCAACCTGTGCTTCTCGAGGATCAAATCCCGTAACCTTGAAATCATCTGCGTTAAACCCTAATCCTTTCACAATCGATTCCTTAAAATCGGAAAATGCTTTGGGATATGGAGGATTGGTTTCGGAAGCGAGGGAGGAATTAAGGAGGAGAAAAGCGATTAAGAAAATAAGCGATTTCATGGTGACGATGCAGAAGTGATTATTGTGAATGTAATGGAACTGATTCGTGTTTTTAGTTTGTGTAATTTTTACTTGTTTTTTGGTTAAATAAATAGTGAGTTTTTGTTTGGAGTGGAAGGTTCTGGGTTGATGACGTGGACCAATGAGAATGGAGAAAGGTATTTTAGAAGGAATGTGATTGGTGGAGATTCGTGGATATAGTGAGAAAAACAATTTAATTAATTAATTACAGTAAATAAATTCTAATTACGCGGCTATGATATCGGCGTGTAATAATACCACGAAATTGAGGTGAAATACGACGACGTTTTGTTATTATTAGTTATATATAGAAAAATCAAGAACGAAAAAGAAGATGGCTTCGCCCGGGTTCGAACCGGAGACCTTCAGTGTGTTAGACTGACGTGATAACCAACTACACCACGAAACCATTTGTTGCTCCTGTTGGAAAGTAAAACATTTTGTTCGGGATGATTTGTATTTTAGTTATAAAAAAAAAGTTTTTTATTTGATCATGGATGGCATTATAAAGAAATGATAAAATCATAAAAACAAAGTATAGTGCAAGATTTGAAGATTGTTCCTTACAAAATCTCCTTCAGCCAAATATTTTTTTGTTCTAGTAGCAGTGCTATCAAACTAGAAAATCATTTATAATAAGCTAGTTTTTTTTTTCTGCTCAACATAAGCTATTTGTAAACCAATTAAAATTAAAAATTTCGTATACACTTCAGCCCACATTAAACTATGGAACCATACGTCATTTCATTGAAGGTCCCACTTTTAAGTATATACTTGTGCCAAATTGTTGTTAATTAATAATAATATACTATATATTTGAACTTTTTATTTTATAATAATATATTTGAACTTAAGCTCTCTTTGACGATTTATTCTTTAGTGTAACTCATTAACCACTTTAATATAGTTTCTTGATTTACTATTTGATATATCAATCTAAAACTTATTTACTGATGATATACATTTAAGGAAAATTATTTAGTAATCAGAAGTTTTATTGGATAACGATATTATATAGAAAAAATTAATTCAAAATGATTAAATATAAAAAAACAACATAAATGATTAAATGATATGTACAAGGCCTACAAAACTTAAGGGCCACTTTAAATTGCTCTTTTTAAACAAAAATATAAGCTTTAAATGACCTCGTTGATTAAACAAATTATATTATCATCGTATTAGATCTATAATATATAATAGTATATAAAGGAAGTATGAGATTTTGAGCTGAATTTCTCAATATTTTTAATTAACACTCAAAACAATTTTTTTTATAATAATATTATATTATTAATGTTTAGTTGGAAAAGATAAGCACTTGTTACAATTTGAAATAAAAAAATTCATAAATATAATTTTTATTTCCTTCAAAAAATAAATAATTATATCTTTTATTAAAATCTAAATAATTTGAATCAAAACTAAAATGTGAAAAATAATATAATTTATAATTTACACATGTTGGCATAATAAAAAGAAGAAGTCGAGAGACATAAATGTCCATCTAAACGCACAATTTATTTTTCTTTTAAAAAAAGAGGATTACATCACAATTTTTTTCTTATAAAAAAAAGAGGATTAAGATCACAATCTTTGCGGGGTCTAAGATTATTATAAAGAAATATGGGCTACGAATATGCGTACATTGCTATAAGTATAAGATATTAGATTCGATATCGGATTAATTAAGACAACTCTTTTATACTAATATTTAAGCTTGACATTGGAAGTTCTTTGCAATGTCTATATCATGTTGGTAATTGTATCCTTTATTATAAAAGATAAACTTACTAAGCAGCCAGTTAGCCCTAAACACTCCAAATTTTTCCTTATTTGTCAGCATTTAATGCAATCATATCTCTCAACTAACCACTAAACCCTCAAGCATTTATCATGACCTTTGATAACGTTTAGTCAACTATCTAATCATTATACATCATAATTATAGGAAACTAATTATAATCAATTATGACAAAATATTCTATTCTATCACGTAAAGGATGTTGATTGGGTAGTTTGAATAAAATATATACAACTATTGTATAACGTTTAGTCAACTATCTAATCATTATACAACGTAATTACAGGAAACTAATTATGGTTAATTATGACAAAATATTCTATTCTATCACATAAAGGATGTTGATTGGGTAGTTCGAATAGAATATATACAATTATTGTGTAACATTTAGTCAACTATCTAATTATATACAACATAATTACTGGAAACTAATTATAGTCAATTATAACAAAATATTTTATTCTATCATTATGTACACACATATCTATGATTCAAACTCTCCATTCCACTCTATATATACATGTGCAATGACACCCTCCTTTGCTTGCAGTTTACATTCATTCAGCTATAAAGAATTCTCTCAACGCATTATCGAACCTCTAATGGCTGAACGTATGCAAGTTTCTATATATTCATTTATGCAGCTTATAATTAAGTTTTTTGTTATCATTGTAACAAAGATTTCGAGCAACATTCAAAGAGCCATAATATTTTTGTGACTAATAATGCATTGAGCAGTTCAAATGTACACTATGTCTTATATTAATGACAAATGTTGAGCTTAGAAAGCTACAGGGTATCATTCTAAGCATACCCCCGTGTATTAATGCCCTTTTAGCATTAGCTCCCTTCAATTGAACTTCTACATGCAAGAGAATTGAACTTCTACATGCATGAGTTACTTCAAGAGACTATAACCGATGAAGATGGTAAAAACACAAATGTGACTTCAAATATTATATATCATGAAGTATTTCGTAATGTATGACATCATATCATTGTGGTAGTGTATACACGAGACAATTTTAATTTGAAATTCAATGTAGTTTGTATTTATCAAGTGTTTTATTTCTATGATATATCTTTCAATTTGTGGTTAATATTTAACGTGTGAATGACCCGTCACAAGTAGAAGTCTAATATCCTCTAAATACCAACCCTCTTCATTTTATTTCTCTTAAGAGACATTGTAGCTAATAATTTATTTGCTCCCACCCAAGTTCAAGGGAGGAAAAAAGCAAAGAGTAACTCTTGTGTGGACTGTGTACACATTGTTTTGACAAACTCATAAAAATGTACATCATATAAATATATAATTTATTGAAAAATACATATTATTTAATTATTATTATTATTTGTATTTTATTTTTCTTTTTGGCACGTGTACAAATCTTTTGTCCACCAAGAATTATTCCAGAACAAATGGACAACAAGCTTTTTTTTTTGGACAGAAAATGGACAACAATCTTAAAGAAGACCAGAGAAAAATATATTCTATTGAGCGAAGGGCGGTATAATTTTTCTAAAGACACGTTTTACGTATCAAATTAATTCCTTCTTCAAAAACATATAAAATTACTTCAATTCTTGAGTTTTGTACCAATAATGTTCCCTTGCTCATGGGCCGCAAGAGTGGTAGGTTCTTTACATAGGGATTGAGTTGAACTAGTCCTAAAATTAATCGGTGTTTACACACATAAGTCACGTGATCAATTTTATGTCATGAGTTTTTTTTTTCAAGTGTAGTAGAAACTCTTTAAATTAATATTCGGTAAATTAATAAACTCTTTAAAATAATAAATTTGTCCGGTCCCGACTTGAACCAATGTAAAATATTGAAAAACTCGATAAAATAATAAGATAATAATTTTTTGGGAGATCTCTTTATAATTTTCGGTCTCAAGAAAATTATAAATTAATAATTCATAGAAACTGAAAAAAATATATTACACTTATTGAAATATGATTCAATAGTTGTCTGTTTCCTTTAAAGTTCAAGTTTGTTTGGAGCTCATCTCTAACTTTTCTTATTGCATCCAATAGCTCAGGTGTTGTATTTTTGTATTGTATTTTTCCAATGCATATGAACACAGTAGTTACTAATTTACGTTGAGTCTCAAGGTTCGCTGCAACGTAATTCTAAGAGGCATAGACTAATTTGCCTTTTTGTTTAGTATGTACTGTATAATTACTTAAAAACTCTTAAAATTAATAATGATTAATTTATCGATAAATTAATAACTCTCTAAATTAATAAATTTCTCCGGTCCTGACATTATTAATTTATAGAGTTTCTACTGTAGTTCGATAGCTGGACCTCACACACATTAAATGTAGAAAAATGGTGTGTTTGAGGTTCGAACTTCAATCTTTACATGTATTATATATTGTCTCCAACAACTGAGTTAAGTTTGTGGGATATTTTATATTATGAGTTTAGTAGTTTATGTATAATGTATCCATCAATTTATGTTAATTATCAAAAGAAGGCCAGAAATAAAATAAGGAGAATATATTATATCCATTACTTTCAAATGTCAATCATAAAAACAGGTGTTGATTCAACTACTAAATAGAAACTAATCAAAGTGCACTTAGAATAAGTAAAAGGTTACATAACAAAGACATGTTCATGTCAAAATATTCATGTAAGAAATAGACATAAATGGATCGAATTAAACCTTTCAATTCTAACCAAAAAAAATTCTACCCAAAAAAAAAAGGCAAAAGAAGCTCTACATTCTTGACACAAAAGGGTACATGAATACATCGTAATAACACAGTCAACAAGTTGACCATGCAAAAATATGACTAAAAAACCCTTCTGCAAAATGAACCTTCAGAGCTAACATTTTTTGGAAATGATTAAATGACATACTATAGTCTATACCCTCCATGCAAACATGATTAATTATTACTTATGAAGAACATAAAATTTTAACTTCTTTATGGTTTGATTGTAGTGAACAAAATATGAAACTTTGTTCACATGAAAGATGAATATGCTGAACGTAGTTTCCTCACAAGATCCTTCACCGTCATACAAAATCCTGCATCCATCTGCAAATTGCGGAAAAAAAAAGTCTCATATTTAATCAATCATAATCGTGAGATCATTAAAAATATTTAGTTTTCATCATAGCTACATATACGATTGATTATTATTTGTTGAAGGTGTAAAACTTTAAATTAAATAGTGTTGGATGTACAATACATGTTATGTGTCTGAGTGTGGGCATTTAATTTAATTTGTATAATTATTATTTTTGTGTTACTTTTATAAATAATAAAATTTAAATCAATCTGTATATTGTGTGAACTAATTAATCGGTACTTTGAATAATATAAGTAGTGAAATTACCTGAGCAATGATGGTTATATCAAGGGTGAAATTTCCAAAAGTCAAGGAACTGCTATTGATGACTTTTAGATGAAGTTTCTCAATTTCACTCATAATTTTCTCAATAACTCCTTGACTTTTCAAACAATGTAGCCTTATGAGGACACTTCTTTCACAAAATCTTGCTTCAATTTCAGGTAATGTCTCATCATAAGTACTATCAGTGTCTGAACAACAGTTTTCAGCATCATTAACAGAAAGTTGAGATTTCTTCACTATTACAACAGATTCCACAGTTTTCTTCCTTTTCTGTTCCTCCTCAAGAACACTCACTTTCTCTTCCATTTGCTTTAAGTACCTTATAGCTTCTCCAAGAACAGAAGCTTTGTCCATCTGTATGTAGGAAACAGAAGAATGAGACTTATATGTATATCTAATGTTAAGTTTAAAAATTGACACTGCATTATTTGAACACAAATCTCATCTTTCCAATCAGGTAGCTCACTTGGTAAGTGGAGGGACAATACAACAACAACCAAGTCTTATCTCACTAAGTGGGGTCGGCTACATGGATCAAATTGCGTCATAATGTTCTATCATATATCATAGTTGGATCCAACTCATTAATCTCTAAATCTTTTTTAATAGTTTATATTAGGTCTTCATTTGTCTCAAGGTGATCTGACTATCGTCCATCTGAGCTAGTTGGTATATTAAGGGACGCTAAAGAAAATTTAACCAAGAGGTATAGAGTCCTAATGACAAAAGGTACATTAACAACATTATTTGATACCTTCTTTAGGTTTGGAACAAGAGCAGACAGAGCGATGAATCGTTGGCTGAGCTTCTCGCGACGCTTCCTTTCCGCTACTATGTGATCATGAGCTTGAGAGATTTTATTAGGACGATTCTCAATATCTTTAGCCTCTTGAACAGCTTTAAAGACATGGTTTTGATTCCCAAACAAGTTACCTTGAGTGATCAACATGTTTGCAAGAGTACTAGTGTTATCGATTTTCGGACACACCATCTCAGACTTAGGCTTCAATAGTCCCAACTGATTTGTGTAATTCAAATCAGCAAATGAAAGAAGATTATTAGAGCAACAATTATCATATTGTGTATCTGATGTTGGAGGACTATTGTTGTAATTCCAGCTGTTATTTCTTAACTGTTTCGTTGGTCTTTCATTTCCGGTAGGCGAAGTCTCCATGCATGTTTTGTTGTTGAAGTTTGGATTATTGGACAAAATATGTTTTTGTAAAGCATCTCCAAAAGCAGAAGCAGTTAAGTTATTGGTATCAATAGAGTTTAGGTGATTATTAAAGTGATGGAGAAAGTTAGGATCCTCCATTATCCCCTGCAAAAATCAGAAAACATTATACTCTAAATTAGTCCTAGCTACCACAAAAATTCAGAACCTAGGTTCATAGAAATTTCATCAACCAAATACCATGAATTAAATGGTTCAAAAATAAAGTGAGTCAATGTAAACATATATAATAAATAATTCACACTATTAACTTGAATAGTCTAAATTGATTCAATTTTTTCCAAGAATAGATGTTTACAAAAAATATATATCTTACCATTTCAGGTAACCCTCTGATAGATGAAATCTCCATATGAGAACTCATCCTGAAAAAGAAATTAGAAGAAAAAACTGATCAGTTTTTGATACTTCAATTTCACATGTGCATGCATTCATATATATACTGTAAAAATGTTATTGAATAATGTTATATGATGGAGAAAAAACTTACTAATGAATAGATATGAATTGATGCTTTGAAAGTTCCTGAGTTTTGTTTTCACTAGACCTCACTGTATTATTATTTGTTTCAAACTTAGAAGAGTTGTATTATTATATGGTCACGGGTTTGGATGTGTAATTGGCTTTGATGCAACTATAGAAGCCTATATTTGAATCAAGGACTAATAGACATAAACCAATTTTATATTATGAAGCCTATTTCAAGCTGACAAATAAATAACCTAAACAAAATTGTTTTTTTGCGGACTTTGGTGGTGTTTTTCACCAACTAGACATTGAAATTTTTGATCAAAGGGTTTGCAAATTATCAAAGGACCATTGTGGTCCCTTGCCACGTCTCAAGCCTCTAACGTTATTTTGCTGAACTCATAATTACCCTTTTCTTAATTTTTCCACCTAATTAATTAAGTTATTTTCTTAGATTTCATTTTCTCATTCTCTTTGGTCAAAGATTGTCTAAAATTCATGACTAATAAGCAAGAGCACATATGAGAAACCAATAGCAATAACAATAGTGTTAATGCTTGCAATCATTTGTACCAACCAGCTGGTAAATTTTCAACTTCCAAATTTTGATGTCTAGTGTCGGTGTGGTTATAATCACTAAATGTATCCGCCAATTTGACTTTATTTTTGTCCCTAAATTTAAACTATTTTTCAAATTATTAAATGCATTTATTATTATTTTTTCCTAAACATACCTCTAATTAATACTGTTAACTTGTCTTGAAATATAAAAAGTCAAATTTAATACACATACATACAAATGACAATTTGGTAATATTAACACACATAACAGACACATTAATTACACTGACAATTATTCTTAAGAAATGTGAAAAATGCAAAAGAAACTTACATTCAGGGGCGGAGGGAGTATATTTGAGGATCAAACTAATTAATGATTTTGATTGACATAATATTAGTATTTAAATATGATTTTTAATACATACAAAAAAACAACGAGTTACTTAAAAATATAAACGTTTAGGTTAGTCGACCGAAGTTTGAGAAAATATCAAATTTTAACTAAAACAATTTTTAACCACCGTAGGAATGGAGAATTAACTCAAAAAAAAAAAAAATAGTGAAATACTTGCAAGAGTTTTTTCCATTGACTTTGAAAAAATTTAAGCCAATTCCCCAAGGGCACGTATGGTTAAGGGATAGTGTGGACCATGGAACCGGCATATTAAATTGTCCACACGATAATTTAATAGATACTCAAAATTGCATTGGTGACATATACTTTGTCGTTTCCTACCTATGAAGTGGGAACAGATAAGTTGATGAATAATTGGACAAATAAATAGTACTGCTGTTATAATCAAAAGGTATAGAATATAAAATATGATTTTAATTTACAGGAGTATATTTCTAAACAATTCTCCTGTTTGTTAGGTTGAATCTTGAAACCAAATCAATCCCACGAATGGATGATCTTGTTTCCAGTGGGAATATGCATGGTTTGAGTCAAGTCTTTGGGACATGCTGGCTTAAATAAATAAAAAATGTTTGCTGTTTTATGCTGTAAATGGAGCTATTCACGCCACAAAACCTTTCTAGAAATCTAGGTTGGTTGACTTTAATCTCTCTTGGCGGTTCCCACCTCTTCAAAATTGTAAAGAAAAATTGAAAACTTTAGTTTTTTTTTTTTAGTTAATCTGAAAAAGATAGCTTGTTAATTCAAAGTAAGTTAATAATTAAAAAATGACACATAATTCCAAGCCTAAAGTGAATTTTTGTTTCACCTCAACAAAGATATAAGTAAACTCTGAAAATGCGTACATGAATTGCTTGTTTCATTTGACTTGTAACTTGTAAGCCTTCATTAAGCATCAATAATATGATGTTTTGAAGGTGAAAATCTACGATGGTCAATAAATATTCTTTTTTACAATTTCTCAATTACAACCATTGTTTACTCTCTTAAAAAAAAATTAAACCAGGTATCAAGTTCAAATATCGAGTAATCAGAAGGACTAACCCCACTATTCATTAACGGCGAGTCCAATTAAGATCAGAGTAAAACACTATATAAATTGTTCCAACAAATAAATTGTTAGCACTATGAAGGCGGAGAACTTAGTTTTCTTTTTTAAACTATGAATACAAAGGGTTAATACCGCTTTTGGCCCATGTAATATTAGCGAATTCCGGTTTTAGTCCCTATAAAAAAAAATATTATGTCCCTGTAATTTCAGATTCTTCCACTTTTGGTCCCTCATTTCACCACGTCAGCAGAACCCGCATATATGACACGTGAAATGAGGGACCAAAAGTGGAGGAATATGATATTACAAGGACCAAAAGTGGGAGGAATCAGAAATTTCAGGGACGTAATTTATGCAGATTCTGCCGAGGTGGTTAAATAAGGGACCAAAAGTGGAGGAATCTGAAATTACAAGGACATAATCTAAATTTTTTATTTTACAGGGACTAAAACCAGAATTCGCCAATATTACAGGGACCAAAAGTGATAATAACCCTACTATAAAAAGAAAATTAAACATTCACCTCCTGAATTCTCAATCATAGACAGACATGTTGAGATCTTAAAACCACTGGACCAAGTAGTGTTTGTATGTGTGACCAAACATTTTTTTATTTAGTTATATGACCATATTAAAATTTCTCGTGAACCAAACCCTCTCCTCATATGTATAGGGCACACCTCATCATTGCAAGATGATAGATTATCATAAATTAGCTATGATTGTTTCAAAAAAAGTTAGCTATGATGGAATTTATCAATAGTGTACAGTTGTCCACAAGTTGAAATATCATTCCATGTATCAATTATTCACTTTTAAATCTGTCTCTTGCATATGCGTTAGGTCGTTAATTTAAGGAACCAATTGTTTATGTGTTTATTACATGACAAAGGAATTGGAATATGTCCATGCTTAGACTTTTTTAGAAGTTTATTTAGCTTAAAAGGTCAGGTCACGTTTCATAAAAAAGCCTTTTGAGCCTATTAGGCTGACCTATTTAAGTAAATATGAATAATATTATTTATATATATATATATATATATATATATATTGTACTTTCAATTAAAATACAAATTTGTTAACTTTTTCAATAATTTAAGTTTATTAGTATACATTAATTTTTCTCATATATATATATATATATATATATATATATATATATATATTATTATAAAGTAGAATTGAAATATGATACAATATATAGTCAAATTTCGTAAAAACTCATGTTGATTATCAAACGATAGTTTAATCTAATTGATCTATTTGTTCACTAGTCTATTTAAACTTAGATCACATTACTTATTTAAAGATGTTCATATGATATAAGCTTTTAAACATGCTAGCAGGCCGTAACATGCTTTCAGAAGGTCAGGCTTATGCCTAAAAAGTAAGCCTATAACAGATTGTAGATCAGACTTAACTCTTAAAAAAAATTGGCAGGCTAGACTTAGACCTTGCAAAGCCAAACTCGACCTAGGTTATTCCCACCTCTAAAGACAATTGAGGGGAGTACACCAAATATTGTTTGAAATCATTGTTGTCAGCGAGACATTACAATATTGGAGTTGGTAAAGAGAGAAAATTAATGCATGATATTCTAACAGGTTATGATTGCGTATGCATATAATTCAATAATTATTTATTCATTAATAGTTGATTATATTCCGTTTAACTTGTAAAGTAAGTTTAACCTAGTTGAGTTGGTTTGATGGTGTTGTCCTCAAATCTTACCGTTTATTCATCTTGAGATTTTAATTCGAGTTTTCTGACTTTAGAAAAGGAAAACTTGTAGAATAAGTTACTACATATAATCATGAATGTATAAACAAAATTATGTATTTCATCATTATTTTGTTGGTTTTTTTTTTTGGTCGGTTCATTTCTTGTTGGTTTTTTTTTGGTTACAAAATAAATTGTTGTTGGTTGAAAGTAGTAGCATTTTCACACCTGGAATGGACTTTCCCTGAAAGGAAAATGAAAGTGTGGGTGGCAATGCCTGAGGCAATACAAGGTGCAAATGTACTTAGATATAAGAGTGAAGATATTTTTCAAAAAAAGAAACTTCTTTAAATTTTGTTTGGTTGATTAAGAAAATATAAAGAAAAGAAAAACGTGAAAAGCGTAGAAAATAAGATGATTATGTAATATTTGAAATGTGACAAAATGATGGTAGAAAACAAATATGTGTTGTGACTGACATAAATATTCTTAAAACAAAAATTAATATGATAAAAAGAATACAAATAAAGTCAACAGAAAAATTATAAAACAAATTTGAGGGTCAAATTAATTTTTTATCATATTAATTTTTGTTTAAGGACATTGATATTATTTTATAAATAAATATATTTATTTTCTATCATCATTTTCTCTCATACGAAAGAGTAGTATAATCATCTCATTTTCTATTGTTTTCAATTTTTTCTTTTCTTTCTCTTTTCTTCATAAAACAAACAAAGTGTAAAGTCTTTCTCTTTTCTTCATAAATCAAACAAAGTGTATTAAGTGATCCCAACTTATTTTTTTAAAAGGACTAAACATTACTTTTATTTCGCTTAGTAAAACTAAATTGGGTCTTATAATATTTCTCAAGAACCAAAATGGATACCAACTCTCAAGGACCAAAATGGATACTAACACTAGATATATAATTTTCATTTCATTCCCTTAAAAACAAAAGAGAAATTCTTAGGTGAACTCTCACCTAACACGTCATTTTTATACTCAGCCAATTAAAACCCAACACCTCATTAAAATAATTAAAAAAATAAATTAAAATCAGTTAGAAGTGGTGGTGCTAAGAAAGTGGGGAGAGGATAGAGAGAAAACGTATGAAATAAAAAGGAAAAAAAAATCTGATTTTAAATTATTTTTTTAATTATTTTAATGAGGTGTTGGGTTTTAATTAGTTGGGTATAAGAATGATGTGTTAGATGAGAATTCACGTAAAAATTTCTCAACCAAAAAAAAACTCCTTTTATCAGAGGCATGGAGGTATTTATGAATTTTGTTTAACAAAACAATATTAAATACTATCCGTCGGCTTTTTTATCGCAGCTTCGGCCTTTGTAATGCCTTCTGCACAAAAGTATACAAATTGGCTAGATTTTGGCCTTCACTCATTTTCTCTAATTACTATGTCACTAATAGCTTCTACAGATACAAAGTACAAAATAAAATTTCACATTGTTAGGGTCCAGTGAGTATGGAAGATCGAGAAAGTACTTGCATCAATCAAGAGAGAATGACCTTGCATTCTATTGCCCATTCAAATTCCATCTCTTTTGTCAATAGTTTTTAAAAAAGGTAAAGTGTGTTGGTCCAATTGTGCGATGAACCAGGATAATGTAGTCAACACTGCCAATAGTTTTTAAAAAAGGAAAAGTGTGTTGGTCCAATTGTGCGATGAACTAGGATAATGTAGTCAACACTCCACTTAGTTGTTAGATTCCCATTTTAAATATTTGAGTAGACATGTTGATTACAATATTTCCCTTGTCCGTATTGACTTATATTCCCATCTTTGTGAGGTAGAATTCGAGAAACTTTCATGTCTAACTCTAGAGAGGCATTTCTCGGGGTTCAACCCCAAGTTGTATCTTTGAACCTCATAGAAAACTTCTTTTAAGCGAGATGTGTGATTCAATTCTTCCTCCAATAAACTTTGAGCATACCCCTAATTTGATTCTGTAACGCCTTGGCCATCATCACCATTTGATGTGTTGCACCTATGTTCTTAAGATCGAAAAACATTGAGCATACCCCTAATTTGATTCTGTAACGCCTTGGCCATCATCATCATTTGATGTGTTGCACCCATGTTCTTAAGGCGAAAAACATTACTTTCTGCTAGTAATTGTTGTTGCCTGTAATGAAAGCCATTTTCTTGCAGTCCATCAGATGCATAAGTGTTTTGTTATACGCATTTACCAAATATCAATGACAATAGTCAAACATGATTGGGTTGGAAGGAGCCATATCTAGATGGTTAAGCAAATAAACTTCAAAATCATTTAAGCGAATCAAAAGGCACATATCGCTGACTTAATTTAAAATCATACATGGATAGGGTGAAATCCATACACTCGCTACATACCCTCATGACGGGCTTTGGATGCTGAACAACCCATTTACCTTTGTTCACAACCCTATGATGAGTATTCAAAAGGCACATACAAGTTCGAACCTTATAAGCGAAGTCATAAGAACTCTAGAAGTGACGAATATGAGAAAGTTGGAAAACGAAGGGCCCGCCTGTTTTTTATAAGCAAATTATCACACCTGATCAAAAAAGGAAAAAGGTGATCCACTCAATAGTCGCTATGGTGCCTGGAACGATGCAACCTATGGGTACCTATATGATCTTAGGCCAATCAAGTACGCATAAGGGGTCTCATGCGTCTCAACGAAGGAAAACCAACGATCCCTAAATCAAATCACCATAACCCATTCACCACTTTTCAAGGTAACTTCCCAGTTGTCAAAATGAAAACATGAAACTAGATTCAGATCCAAATACCCTACATATCCATAACCAAAATAATTTTCGAACACGTGACATCCACTTTCGTAGTAACCACGTTTGAAATCAACATTTAATCTTTCAATGGACCAACCTATAATAAAACAATTCCATTGCATTACGACACTAAATACCAGCTCATGACTCAAGTTAAAGACCTTCATTCTCTAAACCCTACAATCAACAACCGACTTAATCGTTGAAGTGTTTGTAGGTACAAATTCTCTTCTTTTTTTTTTTTGAGAGAAGGTACACATTCTCTTAATTGTCATCTTTTTTCAACAACTTTATCGCCTCTCACATATCTTCTCCAAATCAATCTCCATCTTACCAATCCAACTCATTGAAAGAAAATCATGAATTCATTATTTTGTGATTAAAGACATGATTAAAGACTTTGTTTGTTTTGATTTCCCGTCTTTGTGCGATGTGTTTTTTATTTTCCGTCTTAGTGCGGTGTTTATTTGATTCAGGTTGAAAGATTAACTTTGAGCAAGTGAAGATCTGATCAATGACAATGACTTTGGCGTCGTCAACGTTGCAGATACGAAGACATGAGTATTTCGGAGACATGAATATAGTCATATTTGTAGGCATATGTACTATGTCGTTTTATGCTATTAACATGGATGTTGTGAGTTTGTTCACATATTCATCCTTTTTGTTTTTAGCAAATTTCAATTTGTATTGTATCGATGTACTCTATCAATTTGAATGAATGAATATCGTTTATTTTTGTAAAAAAAAAAGTATCAGAAATATTTGTTCTAATAGCCATAACCATGAATAGAGACAAGAACGTGGGTAAGGTTCGAACTTTTATGAGCAATCAAATCTATCACATATTTGGTAATCACACGCGCTTGAAATCAAAAAGTGATTCCATTTCATAATTAAAAAAAAAGGCAAAAAAAACACAACAATGAGATAGTGCCACACAGAACAATCAAAAGCCTATCAGAAACAAGAGTCACACAAACACACACTCACACTTCCACTTCCACTTCCACTTCCACTGTCTTTTGAGGTTAGAACCAAGCATCATCAGAAGCATCCATGGCAGCCACCACCAGAGCCATAACCATAGCCAGCAACTCAACCTACACTCTTCTTGGTAAGAAACCATTTCTGGGTGGTCGTGCTCTTCGTCTCAACAATCTCAAGGTTTCTTCTAGAACTACCAGGTCTTATACTTGTAAGGCTATCTATTACCCTGAGGTTTCTGTCAAGGAGGAAGGTGAACCACAAACCCTTGATTATAGAGTCTTCTTTCATGACAAATCTGGTAAAAAGGTACAATTTTTTTTCATTTGATCAATTGGGTATTGAAGTTTTGGGGAGTTTTTTTGTAATTTTGATGTTGGGTTTTGCTTAGAATTAGGAAATTATGATTTTGGGTCTTAAGTTTATTCCTTTTTGTATCATTGCTATAGAAAGATGATGATGTCATTGATTTGGGGATTTTTGTTGGATGGGATGATAATGGTGATATTAAGTAAATAAATTGTTAATTTAATTTTGCTACGCCTACTTGACTAGGAGTTGTATATTTGGCTTAGGAGTTGTTGTGTTTACTTTGATAGATCAATTGATTGTTCAGTTGTTAGGGGATAGTGTTATGTTAAATGTTAATTGTTAACTAATTATAATTTTGACTTACTGTACTTCACAAGCTGACATAGTTGTCAGCAAGGATTTGAATCGCTGTCGCGTCACAGTGTTTGGAATTGCAGAAAACCATAGTCAAATGCGGCCATAGGACCTTGATCACCGTCGCGGAGACATAAAAAACCTTGGTGTTGTGACCCATCGTGGCCGCAGACCTTTTTTAAAACCCTGGGTATCATGTTTATGTGTGTGAGTGTTCCTTGTTGTGCTACACTTTTCCTCAGGCTTTCATGAAATGAATGAAGGACAGGTGCCGAGTTAGTTGTTTACCAAGGACAGGGACCTAGTGTTAGATTTTCTTAGTTTTGGTTGCTAGGAATTGTGTAATTAACCTACTAGTTCTGTATAGAATATGTAATTGACATTTCCATAAATAAAAGGAAAAATTGAAGTAATGCTTTGTGAGTGAGTGTGAGTTTACTGCAACGTGGTCTGTATACATACTAATATAATTTGTAAAATTTACAGGTTTCTCCCTGGCATGACATTCCATTGCAGCTAGGTGATGGTGTCTTCAACTTCATTGTTGAAATACCAAAAGAATCCAGTGCAAAGATGGAGGTTGCCACTGACGAGCCTTTCACTCCCATTAAACAGGATACAAAAAAGGGAAAGCTTCGATTTTACCCGTGAGTGACAACTTCAAAGCTCAGACTATTCCTTTTTGTTGTTGTTTGTCTTTGGATATGCACTTTTATGTTTTAACCTAAATCCATTTCCCTAATCTAACCAAGAGTTTGTCTTTATCAAGGGAACATTTGCAATGTAAATGTCATACATATGCCTTCTTTACTGATGTCAATATACGAACATGAAAAATTTGAGCATTTTAAGTCTAGTTCATCAGTTGTTTTGATTCTTTTTGTCTTCTTTTGAAAATTCTGCTTGGTTAATTTGGCAAAGATTGGTTCCATATGTAACCTAGTGTGAAATATATCGTTTATTTTCTTTCTAGCTATAATATACATTGGAATTATGGCTTACTTCCACAAACATGGGAAGATCCATCTCTTGCAAACCATGAAGTTGAAGGAGCATTTGGAGATAATGATCCAGGTATTCCATTACTAATGAGCAATGGATGTAGTCTTCAACCTTGTCCATTATGCTATCTCAATATCTTTGTCATAAATATGACTGCAATTAAGCGTGCCTAAAATTCCTGTTAATCTGTATGTAGTTGATGTGGTTGAGATCGGTGATAGGCAAGGGAAGATAGGAGAGGTTCTCAAGGTCAAGCCCTTAGCTGCATTAGCCATGATTGATGAAGGAGAACTTGATTGGAAAATAGTTGCAATTTCATTAGATGATCCAAAAGCTTCACTTGTGAACGATGTTGATGATGTTGAGAAGCATTTTCCAGTAAGCTTCATAACCTAATTACTTGATCTCTATGCTGGAGTTGCTTTCATAATTAAAGTGTCATTAATATGGGAAAATTATTGCTTGATGTGGTACTTAATTGGTGTATATAATCTGGTTGTCTTCAGGGAACCCTCACTGCTATTAGGGACTGGTTTAGAGACTATAAGATACCTGATGGGAAGCCTGCTAATAGATTTGGTCTTGGCAACCAGGCAGTAAATAAGGTACTTTTACTGCACAAATCTATTTACAATTATCCTAATGAATTCTTTATTCTGTTATTAATCTTTTGACCGAGTTTTGCAGTTTACATGTTCCTTTAAATCATTTACTCAAACTTTTTTTTTTGTCAACAGGATTACGCGCTTAAGGTAATCACAGAGACCAACGAGTCATGGAGTAAACTTGTGAAGAGATCAATTCCTGCAGGAGAGCTGTCACTTGTGTAAATGTATTGGTAGAATATCAGTTGTTAATGCCAATGCTTGCATTTTTTTTACAATTCTACTTATGAAGTAGCAAACTCTTTAGTTGAGCTTCATGGTTGTCTTTGACATTAATTCCCTTTTGGTCAGGCACTAGTTAAATTGAATACATCTTGCTTTTGTATTCTACATTTTACTTGTCATTATTCATTTTCCATTACAATGAGATAACTCCTTCATATTCTCTAATATGACTGGTAATAATCCGATAGTGGAGAATAAAACTATAATACTGATGGAATAATTCTCTGAGAGTGTAGTATTGGAAAAAGAAAGGAAGAAAGAGTGAAAGTGGAATAAATCTTTAAGCCGAGAATTGTGAACCTCATTAAAAGGTAGAAGATAAGCTGAGACTTGTGAACCTCTTAAAATAAGGTATGGTTAACAGCACTAGAAAGCATGGAAGTGGAATACCTCTTTAAGCTGCCAACATAAAAAAAGCAACACTTTTATAAATCGTGACTTCACAATCAAAGAATCAATCTCTTTTTAAACCACGTTTTCATGAAAAAAAATTGAAAACAAATATGATTAGAAACTGGAGAAGAGAAACTTGTCACTTTGTGTGCTTCATAATGATGTAAATATTGAGCTGTTTACCTCAAGGAATCATGAACTATTCAGTTTTGATAAATATTGTAGTGAGATATATGTTGCTTTATGTGCTGATATTCTCAAAGTAAAAGTGTAAATGCAAGACCCTGATTTTGCAGCGTGTGTGTGTCGAATAGAAGAAGTTTTGGCAAAATTTTACATGTTTGGATAGCAATTGTTAAAAGTAATTTTGGGGATAAAAAACGATTCGAGCGGACAAACTAGTTATTCAATGAACTTTAAAAAAGAATTGTTTTTAGTTATTCAATGAACTTCAAAAAAGAATTATTTTTATAACAAGGAGCGGAGGTAGTATTTCTCAAGTTCCTATTTTCCATTTAATAATATTTATAAATTATGGTGAGAAGTTAGGATGAGTATTGCAGGGGTTTATCCAATCTATCAAATGATGGAAATTAACTAATCTAATATTCTGCGAAATTCATTAATCAGATAAAAAATTATGACAGTTGCCCCTGATTTAAGTGTATGGAACTACCTCAGGTTATATTATTATATTTGTATATTATTATATTTGTAAGGCACTACACTAACTACAATTACACATTATTTACAAGTTTTACAAACGTTTGCTTTTTTCAACGACACATTTTGCATATTAGTAGTTAAGGCTAATCTTCTTTCAATTTGTGGAGCAATGCAACGAGTAAAAACAAACTATTTTTTTCACCTTTTACTAAAGAATACCAAAGAATATCGTGTGCTCGCTGCTTCAAGTGGCATTCCTCTAATTTTGGGAGGTGACCTTTCAAAAGGTCCCTAACATTAAGTCAAATATTTGTGTGTAATTTATTCACTTTTCTTCTTTAAATTCTATCTGTAACCATAGATCACAGATCAAAGTTGAGCTTCAATACCTTTTGATATCCTATTTGTTCAGAAGCCCTTCCTTTCACAGTTTAATGTTAGAGTACCTTTAAACTTGGTAGCATTTTGCATGTGTCTCATTCATAAGTCTTTGGTTCCATATATATCCTATTCAGAAGCTTATCTTTTGCTTGTTCTCTAACTGTATAATATACATATTTTTCTTTTTCCCTGCAACTATATAAAAACAATGGAACTATGGCCTACTTCCACAAACATGGGAAGACCCATTCTTTAAGACTATGACGTCAAAGTAGCATATGGAGTTGATGAGCCGTGCATTCCATTCTTTAAGACTTCTTGTTCAATAATGTTACCTCAATATTTCAAAGTAATTGAGGATAACTCTTGTTTTTGTTGGAACAACAAAAACCAACTCTTATCATCATAATCAAAACATCAAATGTTACCTCCAGATTTTTACATCAGTTTGTTTGTACAGTCCAGTTCTATTAATGTCATCCTTCCCCGTGTGTCTCGATCAGATAAGTTGATAGATGTTAACATCATAATACATTAGATAATCATTCTCTTAACCATTCCAAAACCAGAAATACTATCTATCTACCCACATCCAAGAACTAAAGCCCAAAACTTAATGCAGAATCCTGTTGTCTCATTTACAAACTTCAGCTAGAGTCCTACTTCCAATACAAAAGCTACTTACCTTTCTCTCTATTTAGCTCATGAATTCTACCGTGAATCTCGTTCAGTAAATCCACAGATTCAATATTGTTATCTGAAAGGCACTGTAGAACAGTTCCCAGACTAGCAATTTCTTGGTCTCTTGCCTTATCCTGATTTCAAATTGAAATTATTTATAAATAACATCCAGGTGCATGAAGATGGAATGTTTCATAAAATATAATTTGAATAAGTAAAAAGAACCTTGATTTCAATGAGGTTGGTTGCCTTGCAACTGCTCTCATAAATCGTTCTTGCACTCTGCACATGTTCCCGCAATAGATCAACTGATTGACTCTTGGTGGCCGTGTTATAAGCACAAATGAATCTAACAGCTTCAATATATTGCTGCTTCCGGATAAGATTCTGAACAAAATCTGCAAGGTGCAAGAAATTTCACTTCATCAAAACTAACATACGGGTTGAATAACATCTCAAAATAAGTCGGGGAAGAAAATAGAACACCTCAAACCATTTAAAAAATAGAATATATGCATAGTTTTTTGGTCTTAAACCTCCGGTTTCTAATGGAAAAGGGCCTTGGTAATCCAGAGTTTGACCAAGATATAAGAAAAGCTTCACTAAGGATTGTTCCAGACAGGATTCAAACTCAAATGCTCCCAAATGATTCATCCTTAACTGAAACTCTGTAACCACTTGTTTTAGAAAGATATATAAATTTGAAGTCGTTCATTTTACAAGCATTAGCCAATATGCCAACTTTTTTTGTAACAAATCAGAATAACTTTTGCCGGAAACAAAATGAAACTTTTGCATCATGTGTATGAGAAGTCAATTCCATATCAGTTCAATTTCTTACTAACAGCTAATATCATAGTTTATAATCACAATCCAAAAATATTTATACATTTGATAGCCACTTGATATAACCTACGCTTAGAAGTGAGAAGAAAATGAGTATAATGATTCAATGTGAAGAAAGACAAAAAGGAGATACTAGTTTCTTAGCGAAACATTTCTAAACTAACATACCAGAAACTTTATGTGTCAAACCCATAGTCCCAAACAGCTCTACAGATAGCTTGTGTTGAGCAGCAAACCCAAAAAGCTTTAAAACTTCATCTTCATCGAAAGAAGAAACCAATCCATAAATTGACAGAAGGAGCAAAAACCCCAGAACTGGCACTGGATTTTCAGTATTTTCGCCAATGTAAGCTTTCAGTTTAAGTGCTAGCTTCATTGCTTCTTCTCGCACATGAGGTTTAACATGTGGTGAGATTCTCATAAGTTGTTCGAGCAGATCAAGGTGGTGATCATCAATAATTACAACATTTTCTCCCTTACACTGTGGAATGATGGGGTTCTGGATAATATCTAAAACATCTTTTGATGGATCTGATGATGATGCTAGCAGATTAGCTAGACTGTCATTGCCATGTGACTCAAGTTCATCAATTTCCTCAATTGGGAGAAACTGCAAACTTCTTCCATCAATGGTAGGACTTGGTTGATCATCTGTGAAAGATGAAATTGCATAATTAGCTGGCATATATTTAAAAATATTAAATCTTAAAAGATCAAGTTGAAATTAAATTGTCTCGTTAAACTAGATGAAGAGCTTTTACCTGATTCAATCTCCTCTTCAAATGATTTTATTAACGTTTCATATTGACCGTCTCTTAGCTCAAGTTCCTCTTCTTTTGATTCAAACTTCCTCACTCGGCTTTCAAAGTCCTTCTCTGCTGATTCAAACTTCCTCACCCGGCTTTCAAAGTCCTTCTCTGCTGATTCAAACTTCCTCACTCGGCTTTCAAAGTCTTTCTCTACTGATTCAAACTTCCTCACTCGGCTTTCAAAGTCCTTCTCTTTTGATTCAAACCCCCTTACTCGGCTTTCAAAGTCCTTCTCTTTTGATTCAAACCCCCTTACTCGGCTTTCAAAGTCCTTCTCTTGTGATTTAAACTCTTCCACTCGCCCTTCAAATTCCTCTTTCTTTAATTGTAATTCCTTCACTTGTCCTTCATATTGCTTCAATTTTGATTCGAAGTCCTTCACCTGGCCTTCAAAATCACACTCTTTTAATTCAAACTCCTTCACTCGTCTTTGAAAATGTTCCTCTTTTGACTTCAATTTCTTCATCCGTCTTTCAAATATCTTCTCTTTTGATTTGAGTCCCTTCAGTTGGCTTTCAAAATGCTCCTTGAATGATTCCAGATCATCTACTTGTCTTTCAAATAGCTTCTCTTTTAATCCGAGCACCTTTTCCTGGCTTTCAAATTGCTTCTTTTTTGATTCAAGCTCCTTCACCTGACTTTCGAATTCCTTCTGCTTTGACTCTGACACCGTTGTCCGCCCTTCATAGAACTTCTCATTTGATTGAACCCCCTCTAGTTGTCGGTCACACTGCTTCATTTTGGAATCAAACTCTGTAGCTCCACCTTCAAATTGCTTTTCCGTTGACTCCAAGTCCTTCATTTGAACAAGCTGAACAGTTCTCCTCTCTGACATTACATTTAATATGTTACTCCTTTCTGACATTAGTTCTTTTATTTTATGATTAATAGATATTTTCGAAGCATCAAGCTCTTCCTTTCTTGTCTTAATTTTCTCAGTACATTCAGCAATTTTTTGTGAAAGAGTCTCGAGCTCTTTTTCCTTCAATCTTCCACGGCCTCTATTATTGCTATCCATGGCTGTACGAAGTAGTCTCTTATATTTCTTGAGCTCTTGTGTTTGTTTTATAATCAAATCCTTGATTGAACGGACTCGCGCTTCCTTTTCTGCTAGATCTTTGACACCTTCTTCAATTTTGTTCTGCATTTCCTCGTAATATTGGTTAGTTCGTCTAACAATACTAGCTTGCTTTTTCTTATTTCGAAGCTCTTTGGAACACTCCTCAATATCTCTCTCAAGGGAATGCAATTTTTCCTCCTCTGCGCTCCTTAATCCGAGTATGCTCTTCTTCATGAGCTTAATGGAAAACGATGACAACTTTGATTTTTTAACCGAAGTTTGCGAGGAAATGTTGTCATCAAAAGGCCTCTTTGCTGGCAGTCTAGTAGGCATATTCTCAACAGATTCATCACATTTACTACTACTACTACTACTGCTTGCTCCCAAATTCAAAGCTGACAATGACTTTGCTCTCAAAGGTACATCATCATCATCATCAGACTTAGAGTCATATAAATTCAGCAACTTTTTTCTTTTAGAAGCCCTAACAACCATTTTTGAACTACACAAATCACCACTTCAAATCCTGGGCAGAAAAATAAAAAAGAAGCATACAAAATGAAAGTTTTAGATCAACCATTAAGACCCTTTTTGGATAAACAACTAAATTTGATTTGCAACTTATAGCACAAATGCTTATCATGATAAGCACTTATGTAAACATATTTTCATTACAAAAGATAAAATAAAGTTCAATTGTTTTCGTATAAACAAAAAGTTGTTTTCATAAGCCAACTTCATAAGTTCGCTCAAATAATATCAAAGGTGCTTATGCTAGTAAAAAAGTTCAACTAAGTCTAATTCAAACAGATCTCATATATATCAATCACAAAGCAGCCAGGGAAAACGAAAACAACAGCATGCATGCGGTAAAAACATTAAAAGTTTATTAAATAGATGATACTTTCAATGGAAATGTAAATGATAAAAAAGAAAAAGGCATGAAAAAGGAAGAAGAAGAAGTTAGAATATTTACTTACCTTTGTTTGTGTTGCTGAGGAGAGTTAACTAAGAAAGTAGGAATGAAATGAGTGAAGAAGAAGAAGAAGAATAGAACACTTCTGATCTAAGTTCAGAGACTCCCAAAGTGAAACACTGTACTTAGTGGAGTGAACTATGCTTTGCTTGTAGAAGCGGTTTGTGCCTTTTGAGGCCTGTGGGTGCGGGGTCCACACCACATGCTACTACCTACTCAAGTGACATGTTGGAATGAGGAAATTGAACATGTTGCAATGATAAACCTTTTGAGTACATACTCAAATTCCTCGTTGAATTTGTAAATTTGTAAGTGTTAGTCAAATTCGTTCTTAATTTGTCGAAATATCAATCAAATTAAATCAAATTAGTCGATCCGTTAATTGGAATGTTAATGGTGTTGACGTGTTTTGTTAACCTCTCACAAGGCTTGACATATCAGATGCTACACAACCAGAGATTAATTTGTCCGAAAGTGACAAAATTTTCAAGGACCAAATTGATTGATTTGCAGAAAATGGGAACCCTGTTTTGCAGAGTCGTTATACAACGACTCTTTCTTTGCCAAATCTATAAAATTGGAACCCTGATTTTACAATTTGTCATCTAGAGTCCAAAATCCCCGAAATTTCTTCCATTAATTGATGACAACGTTCTTTCTCAATTCAAAAAAGCAACCATTTTTTGACATTTATGACTTGTTAATGTCCCATAGCTAGGTTGCTTTTTTGCATATGTAATATTCCTGCACTTGTAATGCAATGACTTAATCGACTTTAATAATTTTTCACATATTTTAATTTTATTTTGGGTTGTTTCATATTTTATAATAGGATTTAAAAATATATGTTCATGAAATTGTGAATAAAAAATAAAGAAAGATATGTATTTAAAATTTGATTATATTAAAATGAACCCGCAATGTTATTTTTCTTTGAAGTGTGTTAGATTATTTTATCTAGATTATTAGAAATAAAAATTGGGGGACTAAAGCGTAGATTTTAACTTAAGAGGGAAGGAAAATGTAATTCAAGCTTCTCTAAAAGGAGGGGAGTGAAATATTTTCTAATATGTTTTGAATAAAAGGAGAGGGCTGGGAAGTGTATATTTTAAAATAAAAAAGGAGAGAAATATAATTCAAACATAAAGGAGTGTAAGTTTAACTAATTCACATCTATTAACAACTAAACTCTAGCTACATTACACAATATTCAAATTTTCTTTAAAAAAAAAAAATCAAATTTAGTCAACAAAAAAGAAAACTAATTCAAATGAATATTCAACTATATCTCACAATTACATTACATTCGAGGGATTAAACATTTTGCTTATTCATTGGGGCGGGAAAGAGTTAGTTGGTTAGTTTGTGTGCAGGAAGGAACAGATCTGTTTCATTTCCGTGCTGAGGCGACGATAACCACCGCACGCCGCCATAGCAGCAACCTTTGTCCGCCGTTGTTTTTGGTAAATGAACTTCTACTTCATCTTCTTCAATTCATTCTCAGAGACATGAATACATCATTCCTTGGAAGAGACTCGACCACTCCATCACATTCCTCTTTCTCCGGTAACCATTTCTCTTAATTAACAGTTCATAAACACATTAAATAATCACAATTTTCATTTTTAGTTTCCGATCTGTTTGAATTCAGCTTTTTAGATGTGAAATTGATCTCTTCTTCTTCATCTTTAGTAATGATTTGACCGTTGAATAATGTGTTGATTTCAGGCTTTTAGTTCTAGGCATATTTTAGTTAAGAAATCTATTCCACGGACACCGGACACGACGTAACACTCACACCGATCAAATTTTGAGAAAATGACATAATTCAATGTAAATACATATGTCGGAAAAAAAAATGTAATTCAAATTTTGAAAAAATGAATTGATCTTAACTTGTTTAGAATGAGGTCATTATTGTAGATACAAATGGAATCTGTTTGATGAGAAATGCATGGAAAG